>Ga0131853_10000269_pt1 | contig 93378 bp, 90 predicted proteins | sample TergutLab28metaG_FD_92764 | JGI IMG/M metagenome (GOLD analysis project Ga0131853, IMG submission 92764) | Labiotermes labralis P1 segment gut microbial communities from Petit-Saut dam, French Guiana - Lab288 P1 (version 2) (version 2) | ecosystem: Host-associated > Arthropoda: Insects >...
CACTCAGGGCGTGGGGATTAAATTCGAGCGGTCAACTGGGAGACGGGTCAATAATCAATCAACTAACACCTGTACAGGTACAAAATATTAATAACGCAGTATCGGTAACAGGTGGGTTGCGTTATACAATTGTACTTAGAGATGATGGTACAGTGTGGTCTTGGGGCGATAATTTGGGCGGTCAACTGGGCGACGGGACAAGAACCAGACGCATAACACCCGGACAAGTATTAGGCCCGGATGGTATAGGCTTTTTGAATTTGAGTCCAACGAATACGGGAAATACTTTGGAATTGGACGGCACTCGTGTTTCAAAAACAATTACACACGTACCCGGAAACGTAAATCATATTGATGTAACCATTAGGCTGGATACAAACCCGGGGATATTTTCATTCATGACTAATTTGGTTTTTGATAATACAAAGCTAACGCCTGTTTCTATCGAAGATGGGTTTGATTTATATGATTTTGGTATTACGTTGCCTGAGGTTGAAGGCGGACGTTTTCCTAATCGCCTAATATTTGCGGCGGTCAGCCCGGAGATAACAAATGAAACAGGTGCGTTAGCTACGGTTAGGTTTAGGATAAACGGCCAAATTAACCATGCGTTGCCAATCGCTATTGAACACCTTAATTTATCAGTCAGCGACGGAAATGGCGGGGTAAAGAGCATTTCGACTTCAACGGGCAGCAGAACATTATCGCAATTTGGAATTCTTTCTAACGATAATGAGCTTGACACTATTAAAATCCGGGTTGGGCCCGGAATTCCATGGGGGGATGTTAATGATGACGGATGGCTATGTATTGCTGACGCGACACTTTTTGCGCGGCGTTTAATCGGTCAAAGCTCTCCGGGCTTCAATGCACGCGTTGCAGATGTTGATTTAGATGGACAGGTAACTCTAGCTGACCTTGTTCTTCTCACCAGATTTTTAGTGGGTCAAAGGGTGGCACTTGGGATTCCTTATTTAGATATGAGCTACAGAATTTTTGTAAGCACTGTCGGGGGTCCAACAATTAACGAAGCAAATGCAATAATAAATGATATACGGCCTGGTTTTAGGAATGTTTTAAATACAACGCTAACAATGGGGCAATCTGGTGTTGCAACATCTGACCTTAATGTGAGGGATGGTTGCACCGGTGCTCTTGGGCAATGTTTCACTTGGAATTGCGGTTCAATTTGCTTTGTTAATGAACCAAGTCACCTATCTCATCACAGGTCAGCAAAGTATTATCTTGAACTTAATTCCCTTAAAAGTAATAATATAAACACCTTTAGGTTTGTTGGTCACGTTATCTGCTATGATTGTCCTACTCGCGGACATGGTAGTGTTAATGGTCTAGCATCACATGCAGGCGGAAGGGATATGATTGTTACAATGCGAGCTCCTAATCGTGAATATACTACTGCGCATGAAATATCACATCTTCTTGGTGCCACACACTCTATACCCTGTAATATCGGTCAACCTTGCGTGATGAGAGAAGGCATTTTTCCTGTCGTCCTTAATGAATGGTGTACAAATTGCAAAAGAGCTATAGCGAGTCAACGTTGAATAATCGCGCGCAATGTGACCAACCTGTTTTCAGGATATCAAAAATTTAGGAGGCTATATTATGCTAAAACGATTTTTTAAAATGTTCGCCATTCTTATTGCAGTAATAACCATAGCTGCACATACCGGGCAAGAGGTTGTTTTATGTCACTCGTTTATAAATTATTTGACATTTTATTCGCTTGAAGATTTTTTAGATGCTTATGTTGCAGCACGCGAAGGCAGAGTTTCCCCTGATTCGCGAATCGCGGAGCAAATAGAACATGTAGATTTTGCATCACGGGAAGCAATTTATCTGCTTGCAGAAGCCGAGAGGATAATGGCGCATGTAGATTTCGCATCACTGGAAACAATTTATATGCTTACAAACATTCCGGAGACATATCGACTTGTCCAAATCACGGCAGGCAGAGAATTGGTAAGTATTGTATATATGCCTATTGTTGGAGAAAATACCCATGAGGCGAGAAGTGATGCGATGCTCAATCAACAATACTTTGTACTTGAATTTTTTCGTTTGACATATGAAGATTTGGAGTCGGCGGGATATAATTCTCCACTGGATGGTGTTATGCGACAAGTTGGTGTCGACTTAACGGAAGAAGATTTGATTGACGGAAAGTATTTATTTTGCGAACGCACACGCAATTTGTATTGGGCGCATGGCAGCAATCTTCTTATGCTGATAACGCCTATGGTGGTAGCACACGGAAACAATGAATCATCAGGGCTTACTACCGCAGACTTAGGGTTTGCAACGGAAATCAGCATTAATGACATGATTAGATTTACAGAAACAGTTGCCGTAGATTTGCATGATGAAAATAACATTGCATCATGGCGTGCCGGGGATTTTGCAATGATTGATGAACTGTTAGGGTGCACGCAAAATGAACCCGAAAGTAGTACCACGCCTGCGGAATCAAAGACTTCATACCATGCGGAGGAAACCTCTCAATACAGTGAAATTGAATTGCCGGGCGTTGTAGCCCCAACACTGCGCTTTACCGTTGGAAGCAATAATTTTCTCCATAACGGCACAGTAAAGCAATCAGAAGTTGCCCCGTTCATCAACCACGAACGGACAATGGTTCCGTTGCGTATTGTCGCGGAAACCCTTAACGCGGAAGTTGACTGGGACAGTGCTACCCGAACTGTAATTATCACAGGGCGCGGAGAAACGATAAATTTAATTGTTGATGTTCCTCTGCCCGGTGATATGGGTACGCCGATAATTGTAAACAGTTCTACTTTTGTACCGGTGCGTTATGTATCCGAAACATTAGGTGCAACCGTCCGATGGGACGAGGAGAATAAAGCCGTATATATCTACAGTACGTGATAAACGAGACAGTCTACTTCTGTCACAAGAGCCGCGCGAATTATTTTAATTCGTGCGGCTTTTGCGACGGTGTCTGTTTTATTTACATACCATTTTGATTCGATGCGATGCCCGCAGTGTGGATGGAAGTCAAATGATTGCCATAAACTTATATAACGGACACGTAAGTATTCTTTCACGAAGAAAACCCGCACGTGAAAATATCGCCATATAACAAAAAAATCCGTTTAATGCATTTCTGCACTAAGCGGATTATTTTATTGTGGTTTTTCGTACTATCCTTGATTAATCGCATCCCTAACGCGTGCCACATATTGTTTGACGGGTTCGACGGAATCATAGCCGTATTCACCGATTATTTTTACGATTGCGGAGCCTATGATTGCACCGTCAGAGACAGCAGCCATATCGCGTGCTTGTTCGGGGGTGGAGATTCCGAAACCGACTGCACACGGAATTTGCGAGACGCTGCGTACTTTTGAGATTGTTTCGGTTATGTTTGTGCGAACCTCGTCGCGAATGCCGGTTACACCTAGGGTCGAGACGCAGTAGATGAAACCTTCTGCGCCCAGTGCGATTTTTTCCACGCGCTCTTTCGATGTGGGGGCGACTAAAGCGATTTGAGTTATGCCGTATTTTTCGCAAACTCCGGAAAGTTCGTCTTTTTCTTCATGGGGAATGTCAGGGACGACTACGCCGTCTATGCCGGAGTTGCGACAGCGTTCCATGAAGCGCTCTTTTCCGTATGCGAAAATTGAATTCGCATAGGTAAGAAAAACAATTGGCTTTGTAATTTTTTCGCGCAAGCGTTTTACCATGCTAAATAAATCATCAGCCGTACAGCCTTTTCCCAATGCGCGGACGCTTGCCGCTTGAATAATTGGGCCGTCGGCTGCGGGGTCGGAGAACGGGATTCCTATTTCAAAAATATCCACGCCCGCTTCCGACATCGCAAGGATTAATTTTTCTGTTGTTTGGATATCGGGGTCGCCGCCCATTATAAATGTGATTAATGCTTTTTTTCCCGAAAATGCATCTTCTATTTTATTCATTTATTTTTACCCCCATGTATCTTGCGATGCTGGCGACGTCTTTGTCGCCGCGCCCGGACAGGTTTACTACTATGATTTTATCGTCGCCCATTACGCCCGCAATTTTTCTTGTGTAGGCAATAGCGTGCGCACTTTCCACAGCGGGAATTATCCCTTCCGTTCGCGACAGATATCTGAACGCGTCAACGGCTTCTTCGTCCGTTACGGGAACATATTCGGCGCGGTGCATATCCGCTAAATACGCGTGTTCGGGGCCAACACCCGGATAGTCCAGTCCGGCGGAAATGGAATACACCGGAGTAATTTGCCCGTAAACATCTTGGCAGAAATATGTTTTCATGCCGTGTAGAATACCTACGGTTCCGTTTGTCATTGTTGCGGCGTGCTTTGGAGTGTCAACGCCAAGACCGGCGGCTTCGCAAGCGATTAAGCGAACTTCTTTATCCTCTATGAAATCGTAGAACGCGCCGATTGCGTTGCTTCCGCCGCCGATACATGCAATTACCGCGTCGGGAAGACGACCTTCCGCTTTTAGCATTTGCTCTTTAATTTCAATGCCTATTACTTTTTGAAAATCACGAACCATCAAGGGGAACGGATGAGGTCCTACGACAGAACCTACGATGTAATGCGTGTCGTCCAAGCGTGAAGCCCATTCTCGAAGTGTTTCGTTTACCGCGTCTTTGAGGGTCATTGTGCCACTTGTAACCGGATGAACCTTCGCGCCCAGCATTTCCATGCGAAATACGTTCAAAGCTTGACGCTCCGTGTCTTCTTTTCCCATGAAAACTTCGCATTTAAGGCCCAATAAAGCCGCCGCCGTTGCCGACGCAACGCCATGCTGACCTGCGCCCGTTTCTGCAATCACGCGGGTTTTCCCCATTTTTTTCGCAAGCAGTGCTTGACCGAGAACATTGTTAATTTTGTGTGAGCCTGTGTGGTTCAAATCTTCGCGCTTTAAATAAATCTTCGCACCGCCCAAGTCCTTTGTCATTTTCTCCGCGTAATATAGATTAGACGGGCGACCCGCGTAATTATTTAATAAATCGCGAAGCTCCGCCTGAAATGCAGCGTCGTTTGAGTAGTGTTCATATGCCGCTTCCAGTTCCTTCAAGCTACTCATGACTGTTTCGGCAACGTATTGCCCGCCGTACTCGCCGAATTTGCCTTTGTTCATTTTATCGCTCCTTTATTAGAGATTAATTTAGAACCTATTTTGCACGAATTTTTTTATTTCTTCCGGGCATTTTACACCGGGCGAAATTTCCACGCCGCTGCTTGTGTCCACCGCGTATGGCGAAATTTTTTTTATTGCATCCGCGACGTTTTTAGCGGAAAGCCCGCCCGCAAGAAAAAACGGTTTAGCTACCTCGCCAATTAAACTCCAATCAAAGGTTTCGCCCGTTCCACCGCCTTTCTGGTCGAGCAAAAGAAAATCTGCGGAAGAATTTTCCCACTTTTGCGCGTCGCCTTTATTTTGAATTGAAACGGCTTTTATTATTTTAGCGTCAGTTTGCGATTTTAATTTTTCAATAAAGTTTTCGTCCTCCGCGCCGTGAAGCTGAATCATGTCAATTGTATTATTTCGCACAAGTTCTAAAATATTTTCGATTGTTTCATTTACAAAAACGCCCACGGGCGTAATGCTTTCGTGTAGCGCACCGCGTAACTCCCGCGCTTGCCGGGGCGTTACTTTCCGGCGGCTTTCCGCGAAAACAAATCCGATGTAGTCAGGTTTTACGACGTTTACGGCTTCGATATCTTCAAGGCGCGACAGCCCGCAGATTTTTATTTTTGTATGCATAAATTACCGCCTTTGCAAAACATGAATTAATTATTCTGAATAATTCTTTTTTCATGCGCAACCCCGCAAAAAATTAATCGCTGCTTTTTTATCCGAGCTTCGCATTATACTTTCTCCGATTAGCGCGGCGTCCGCACCTATTTCTCGTAGTATTTGAATATCTTCGGGGTGGGAAAGACCGCTTTCTGAAACAAAAATAATTTCGGGAGGGACAAGTTTTTTCAAGCGTTCGCTTAAAGTGATATCAACCTCGAATGTTTTCAAGTTGCGATTATTCACGCCGATAATGCGCGAACCCGCCTTTATTGCCATTTCTACCTCGTTTTCGTCGTGTGCTTCCACAAGAACCGAAAGCCCGATTTCGTGCGCAATTTCAAGATACTCCGCCAGTGTTTCATCGTTCAAAATCGAGCAAATCAACAAAACTGCGCTTGCGCCAAGAATTTTCGCTTCGTAAATCATGTAGCTGTCAACGGTAAAATCTTTTCGGAGAAGAGGGGTTTGCACCGCATTAGAAATTTCGCGCAGATAATCATCGCTTCCTTTGAACCAAAACGGTTCAGTTAAAACGGAAATTGCCGCCGCGCCCGCCGATTCGTAGTCTTTTGCAATTTCGATATACGGAAAATCTTCCGCTATAATCCCCTTCGACGGCGACGCTTTTTTTACTTCGCAAATAAAAGAAATATCTCCGCCGCGTAATGCCGATTCAAATGGAAACTTTGCGCCCGAAGCACCGTAAACTCCGGAAAGTTTGTTAACCATTTTATCCATAGCATATGCGTTTTTTGCTTCCTCTTTTATTTTCTCAAACGAACAATTTTTTTTTTGTGCTTCAACGCGTTCTTTCGTGCGTTCTGAGATTTCTTGTAAAATATTCATTGTGTCACCCCTCGTTTGAACGCAGAATAAAATCGTTTAATTTTTGCTCTGCTTTGCCGCTGTCAATGACTTCGTTTGCAACCTTAACCGCCGCGTCGATTGAATCAAATTTTTCCGAAACAAACATTGCAGCAGCCGCGTTTAACACTGCAGCGTCGCGCATCGCGCTTTTTTCGCCGGAAAGTAAATGACGTAATATTTTTGCGTTTTCAGCGGGTTCGCCGCCTTCCAAATCGCTTTTTCTGCAACGCGTGAAGCCGAAGCGTTCGGGAGTAATGGTATACGAACGCACCCAGCCGTCCTTAACTTCACAAACAAATGTTGGCGCGGAAAGCGAAATTTCGTCTATGCCGTCCTCGCCGTGAACAACCATCGCGCTTTTTACGCCCAAATTGCACATAACCTGCGCAAGTGGTTCAACAAGGTCACGGTCGTAAACACCCATCAATTCCATTTTCGCGCCGGCCGGGTTAGTAAGAGGCCCAAGAATATTGAAAACTGTGCGAATCCCAAGCTCGCGGCGAATTGGCGCGACATGTTTCATCGCGATATGATAATTCTGCGCGAACAAAAAACAAATTCCAATTTCGCTTAAAAGCTGTGCGCTTTTTCCGGGCGAAACGTCTATTTTTACGCCCAACGCTTCAAGAACATCGGCGGCACCGCATTTACTTGACGCACTGCGGTTTCCGTGCTTGGCAACGGGAATTCCCGCCGCCGCCGTTATAATTGCCGCTGCCGTTGAAATATTAAAAGTATTTGCGCCGTCGCCTCCCGTTCCCACAATTTCAAGCGCGTCTATATTGTGCAACAGACGCACGCAATGCGCACGCATTCCTTTCGCGCTTGCCGTAATTTCCGTAATGGTTTCGCCCTTCAAGCTAAGCGCGGTAAGATACGCACTCATCTGCACAGGCGATGCTTCGCCCGTCATGATTTCGTGCATAACCGCTTCCGCAACTTCATAAGTTAAATCTTGTTTTTTTGAAAGCGCGACAATCGCTTCTTTAATCATATAAACCCTCCTATGTATTAATTAATTAACTTTACCACATTCCCACCATACCGGGCAACCAATCACTCCCTCTTGGCTTGTTGCTCACAAAAAAAAGGACGGGTTGAACTTCCCCGTCCGATATGCGGTAAAATCTTAGTTTTCAGATATTATGACATAAATATACACTCACGCCAATTATGTGTCAACCGAAAAAAATTTACTTTTTATGTTATTATTTTAAAAATTAACGAGAGGAATTTTTTATGTATCCGATAAAATTTCTACCTATTAAAAAGGAAATGATTTGGGGAAGTGAGAGTTGGGAAATAACTTGCCGCCCGCGCGAGATGGGCATAATTGAAAACGGTGAATTTGCGGGGAAAACTTTTGCGGAATTTATTTCAAAAAATCCGGCGGGGGTGCTGGGTGTTGCGCTTGTTGAAAAGGAGAATAATTTTCCGTTATTGGTAAAAATTATTGATGCGCGCGACGCACTTTCGGTGCAGGTTCACCCTGATGATAAATATGCGCGGTTGAACGGAACAGATGGCGACACAGGCAAAAGCGAACTTTGGTATATTCTTGAGCCGCCGACGGACGGGCATCTAATCATCGGGGTAAAAAAAGGCGTGACCCGCGAGACATTAGCGCAAGCTTATGAAAACGGCACGGTTGAAGCGCAATTAAATCGTATAAAAGTTCAGCGCGGCGATATCGTGAACATTCCGGCGGGACTTATTCACGCGTTAACGCCCGGTACTGTTGTTGCGGAAATTCAACAAAATTCCGATATCACATATCGCTTGTGTGATTTCAACAGGCTCGATGCGAATGGAAACCCGCGTGAACTTCACGTAAAAGATGCACTTGACGTAACGAATTTTTCCGGCGAATTTCAATATGATGAACACTTCACCGTGCAAAAAAAAGAAATTTCCGCGCCGTTTGCCGCAGTTTCAAACACGCAGGTTTTTTCAATTTACACAGCCGTAAAGAATTCCGCAATTATTGAAACATTTACGCACACAGTTTTTCTTCCCGAAAGACGCTCAGTTTTTATTCCCGCCGCGCTCGGCGAATTTATTATTCACCCCGAAGCAGGAATAGTCACCCTCTTAAAGTCGGAACCATTTTGTCCACCTTTGCATATTATTTAAAAAAGGACATGACCATGAACAATAAAACAAAAATAACCGTTATTTTTATCGCCGCAGCAATAATCGCCTTTGTTCTGGTCGCGACAAATAAGGGAGCCGACATGAATAATTACAGACATATTCGCATAAGCGCGTCCGAGGCACATAAAAGAATGCTTGCTAATCCGGGCGCGGTAATTCTTGACGTAAGAACAGCCGGTGAATATGCGACAGGCAGAATTCCGGGCGCGATGCTTTTGCCGGAAGATACAATCAGAGAAATGGCGCGTACGGTTCTTCCGAACCCAAACGCACTTATCTTTGTATATTGTCGTAGCGGAATCCGCAGCGCAAACGCGGCATGCACTTTGATGTCCATGGGATACACAAATGTTTTAGACTGTGGGGGAATACTGGACTGGCCGTACGATATAGAGCGGTAAAGTAATAAATGGAGAATTATGACAAATAACAGGGGTTGTTTCACAAATATGGAACAACCCTTTAAAATATTTATTTTGTAATTTATTTGTAATATACTTGTAATTTGATTGTAAGTATTGTAAAATGTGCGAAGGGAAATTTTTCCCTATCCAAATAAAACATCAAACAGGAGGTAATCAAATGAAAAGGAAATTGCTTTTCCTTGTAACATTGGCAGTAATCGCAATGCTTGCATTCGCGGCTTGCGGCGGAGGAACACCTGACCAGCCGGCACAACAAGACCCTGTTTTCGGCATCGGAGGAGCAGGCGAAACCGAACAAACCGAACAAACAGGTGAAACCGGTCAAACCGAAGAAACACCCAATCAAGATGATCAACCGCAGGAAAGACCGGTACCCGTAGTGGGAGAAGGTCAAACATTAATCAACTTATGGTCGTTCACCCCCGAATTACCACGGATAGTAGATGAATACAGCAGGCGTAATCCGGAATTTGCCGAAAGATTTGTAGTAAATCCCACAGTTATAGCTACAGACAATGGCGCATATCAGTTAGCGTTAGACATGGCTCTTGCGGCAGGCGAAGTTGATTTGTTCGCGGCAGAATCGGCATTCGTTGTAAGATATACGCAGGGCGATATGTCAGGTTATGCAATGCCCTATTCCGAGTTGGGTATTGAAAATCTGATGGGCAGAATTGCAAGTGCCGACCTTGCACAATACACCGTAGACCTCGGAACACGCGACGGCGAAGTTGTCGGGCTTGCGTTTCAACATACCGGCGGTGCGTTAATTTATCGCCGCAGTCTTGCGCAACAAGTATGGGGTAACGATGACCCGGAATTTGTACGCACAAAAGTAGGTCCCGGCTGGGAGCGTTTCCTTGAAGCTGCTGCAGAACTTGACGCAGAAGGAATCAGTATAGTATCCGGCACAGGCGATGTTTGGCAAGCAGTAAGAAACACAGGCGGCCCGTGGATTGTAAACAACAGAATCAATATACATCCCGAACGTATGGCAATGTATGATATCGCAAGAGAGCTTTACCAAAACGGCTGGATTAATGATTCGGCAGCATGGGAAGGACCGTGGTTTGCGGATATGTCCGGCTCGGGCGAACGCCCCGTATTTTCGTTCCTCGGTCCTGCATGGTTAATCAACTATATTATGGCAGACAACGCTGGCGACACCTACGGCGACTGGGCGATTACAGTGCCTCCCGCAGGCTTCAACTGGGGCGGAACATGGGTTATCCCCGCCAATGACATGAATCCCGAAGTTGCTGAAGGTATCCGCGAGCTCATCGAGTGGATTACACTTGACACATCAGACGAAGGTCTTCAATATCACTGGGCAGCGGGAACTTTGTTCCCGGGCGGCGGAACTAAAGACGCTGTTGCTTCCGGCGTAATTATGGCAGACGCAGACGGAACAATTCCGTTCCTCGGCGGTCAAAATATGTTTGAAGTATTCATTCCCGCCGGTGCATACGCAGACGGTACCCTCTTCACACAACACGACGAGTTAATCAACGAATGGTTCCTTGACGAATCAGTAATGCACTACGCTCGCGGCGATATGACACGCGAAGAAGCTCTCGAAGCATTCATGCTGCTGGTTAACGAAAACTTAGGCATTAGCTAAAAATAATAAAACCTTTATGGGGGAGAACCTTTTTGTGAACAAAAGGGTTCTCCCCCTGAGGTTTTAATTCTAAATTTATCTTTACATAGGAGGTGAACCATGAAAAAAGAGCGCAAGCTTGCTAAGAGGATTAATTATGCCAAGTATGGTTATATATTTTCTATTCCGTTTGTGCTTGCATTTTTAGTGTTTCAATTGTATCCGTTAGTGTTTACTACGGCAATTGGTTTTACGAATATGCAGGGTTCTGTGATGCTTGGTTCAGGTTTGTCGGAAGCTACGTTTACATGGAATACAGTGGTTGACGGCGGAAGCGAATTGCAAATGCATAGCGATGTTTCGCCCGAGTATGCGACAAACCGGTCGGTAACGTGGGAAGTGATTCCGGGAACGGGTAACGCGATAATAAATGCGAATGGTTTACTTACTGCAATAGATAACGGCGCTGTAACAGTACGCGCAATGGCTAATGATGATTCGGGCGTGTACGATGAATTTGAAATAAATATACTCGGCCATATCGAGCCGGTGAGAGCAATCAATCTTGCGAACAGTACCCGCACGATTACATCGGTGGGCGGCACCTTACGTATAAATGCGGAAATTTATCCCGAAAACGCAACAACGCAATCCATTGTGTGGGAAATTATTCCCGGTACCGGAAACGCGTTTATAAACGCAACAGGCTTGGTAACAGCCGTTGCGGACGGCACCGTGACAGTACGCGCAACTTCAATAGATGGCACAAACGTATCCGCCGAACTGGAACTGACTATAAGCGGTCAAACAACAAACGGGTTAACGCCGTTTGTTCCTGTTTCGGAAATAAGTGTAGTAAGCGAAAGTGCTGAAATTTATACAGACAACGGCATTTTACAATTGAGCATGGAAGTTTATCCCGCCGACGCGGGACGTTACAACGTATCCGGCGAAAATATACGACATACACCTCCCACTGCCAGATGGGAAGTAATAAGTAAAACCGGTGACGCAAGAATATCCAATCAAGGTCAAATGACGGCACTTGCCAACGGAATCGTTATAGTTCGTGCAACCGCAACCGATGGCTCTGAAGTTTTCGGCGAAAAAGAAATTACAATAAGCGGTCAGGACGAGCCTTCGGTTCCCATAGCCGAATTAACCATTTCAAGCGCGAACGATTCAACGGTAATCAGCATAGAAGGACATACACTACGCCCCCTCCACTATTTCAATGACGTTTTAAATTCTCCGCTTTTCAGAACCGCTTTAAGAAACACAATTTTCATTTGGCTGATGAACTTTATTCCACAGATAGTTCTTGCGCTCGCGCTTGCTGCATGGTTTACAAATTCAATGATGAAATTAAAATGTGTAGGTTTTTTCAAAATAATGTTTTATATGCCAAATATTATCACCGCAGCGAGTATCGCGCTGTTGTTCAACACGCTGTTCGGGCATCCGATAGGGCCGGTGAATGATTTTCTTATGCGGGTTGGTTTCACCGGTGAATCTATAAACATTATGGTAGGAATTTTCGCAGAACCTTTCGGTTTCAGAATTTTTAACGCACAGTTAATTGTTGCGTTTATCCAGTTTTGGATGTGGTACGGCGTAACAATGATAATTTTAATCGCGGGCATAATGGGCATCAGCCCGTCCCTGTTCGAGTCCGCCGCGATTGACGGCGCATCCCATTTTAAAACATTTATCCATGTAACATTGCCGTCTTTGCGCACAGTTGTAGTTTACGTGCTTGTTACAAGCTTCGTAGGCGGTATGCAAATGTTCGATATACCGCGCTTGTTTAACAACGGACAGCCTCATAACTCTACGCTCACAACTTCGCTTTTTATATTCCATCAAGCATTTGAAGGCGCGCAAAGGTTTAATCGCGCCGCCGCCGCAAGTATGATAATGTTTGTGATTATCTGTGTTGTCTCAAGTATTTTGTTCTTTGTGACGCGCGACAGAGATGCCGCCCAACTTCGCAGAGAATATAAAGCAAGAGAGAGAGCAAGGAGGGCGAGCGAATGAAACCCGGAGCCGGAACTAAAATCGCAAGGATTTTAATTTATTTTTTGTGTATCGTCCTGACAGTTCTCAGCGTTTTGCCGTTTATCATAATGTTTGTGAACTCAACAAGAAGCACTCCGCAAATTCAGCAAAACGCGCTTTCTTTCAGACCAAGTGATTATTTGATGGACAATTACAGGCATATGATGGGATATGTCGAAGTGCCGGTGCTGGACGCGAGAGGCAACGAAATTCCAAGCGACCAACGCCTTTATAATGCGCACGGCGAGCCTGTTCTTGATGCGAACGGCGAATATGTATTCCGTCCTTTAATGCAATATGAGCGGATAATAGAACGCGCATTTAACCCCTATGTCGGGTTTAAAAATTCATTATTAATTTCCATAGGCGTTACCATTCTTGCCTTATACTTCTCGTCTCTTACCGCATACGCAAACGTGGCATATCAATGGAGATTCAAAAACGCGCTGTTTGCTTTCATTTTATTTGTAATGATGATTCCGACGCAAGTTACCGTCATCGGTTACTTCCAGTTTGTGTTCAGAATGGGCGGGACGAATGCATATTGGCCGCTCATTTTGCCGGCAATTGCCTCGCCGACCCTTGTATTTTTCATGCGTCAATATATGATTGCATCCCTTCCCTTAGACTTAGTAGAAGCCGCAAGGATCGACGGTGCGAAAGAATTCTCCACATTTAACAGAATAGTTCTGCCATTATTAAAGCCCGCCGTTGCAACCCAAGCAATTTTCGTATTTGTTGGAAGCTGGAACAACCTGTTCCTGCCGTCAATACTGCTTACCTCAAACGAAAAGCGCACCATGCCTGTTATGGTGCAATTATTACGCGGCGACATCTACGACACCGTTCTCGGCGCGCAGTACCTCGGTCTTGCCATGACCATACTGCCACTGTTCGTCGTATACTTCATCTTTTCAAAATATATTATCGCAGGCGTGGCTATCGGCGGCGTTAAGGATGAGTAACTATGTAATTATAAACCGCCCGGGAAAATTTCCTCGGGCGGTTTTTTATTCAGAGTTTTTGTTTTTACTTTCTTCAAGAAGTCCGTCTATGACTTCCGAATACGAATAACAAGTAAAATTAAAGTTATTAAAAATGCCACAAACGCTGCTGATGCAATAATCCACGGGAGAAATACCGATAGGACGGAAGATGTGGGAATAATTTCCGCATTACCGACAACTTCCCATTCATCGCCGCGCCTTACCATATTGATGGAAAGGGTTAATGCTTGTGTCCATTCGCCGTGACGTTCCCATGCTCCGGACGGTATTTGCACACTAAGAGGTGTGCGCCCGGTTACAATCGGCTCGTTATTATTGTTTTCGCGGGCTGTGTCGGCTATATACTCTACATTTTCGGGAATGGGAACGGGTTCGGGAACGGTAATAGGTTCAGAAGCAGGAACGGGTTCGGAAATAGGTACAGGTACGACAGGCTCATGAGTAATGCTCTCTGTAATGCTAACGCCAATGCATTCGTGAGGTGGCGGTGTGCCGTGCCGAGGATTTACACCAAACTCAAATATAAAATTATCATCATCAAGCCGCAACCCCTGTATATTGTGGGGGTAATCGGCGGCAAAAAAATTGTGATGAACTCTTAAAGTGGTTAGGTTATTATTTTGCCGGATATCCAATTCTGTTAGGTCGTTGTCAAGTGCACTAATTACTCTCAAATTCGGCAGATACTCAATGCCCACCAAACACCTGATTCCTTCCCCGTGCAATGTTAATTCCCTGACATCATACAAATGTTCGATTGTGAGGGGTTCGCCGTCATTTAGCTGCACCTGTCTGCGTATGAAATTACGAAAATTATCATCGCAAAAACGATACGAGAGGTCGTTTTCGTTCGCATAAACCAAATGCGTGGGCAAAATGAAAATGGCAATCAATAAAACAAAACCAATTATTTTTTTCATAAGATTCACTCCTATTGTAAAAATGACCGTGCGATATCGCCCGCTCTTTTAAATTCTGAATGCAGTAACGCAGAAGCAATTTCGTCAAGCATTTGCTGTGTTTTGGTTGACCAAGATTTATCATGCAAAGCCGCAAGGGCTTTTCTTGCGTCTTTTTTGCTGAATACTTGGCAATTCTCGCTGATGATTTGCATTTGCTTGCGCAAAAACCCAATGTCCTCATCACGTGCGTTGGGGGAATCTTTAGGTTTTAGTTTTTCCACGACTTCCGCTAATTGTTCTAAGAATAATCCGGTTTTGGCTTTTATTTTTCCGATATCCCCGGCGCGGCCGGCTTCTTCGAGGGTGTAGGCGATGTTTGAAAGAGCGGTTTCGTTTATGTTTGCCAGCGCGCTTTTCATTGCGTGCGTGCTGATTGTGTATAAATTTAAGGATTTTTCACAATAATCCTGCGAAACATAAATTTCTGTTAAAACTTTTGAAACTTTTTCCGAGTCGCGAAGGAAGGCGGCGATTAATCTTTTTGAAATATTTGTTGGGGCGGGTGCTGATTTTTTTTCCTCAACACTTTTATTTTTTATAAACATACGCAAATATTCGTCCAGTTTGTTTGCGTCAATAGGTTTTGGCACGAAACCGTTAAACCCGTTGCTCATAAACATTTCTTCCTGCCCCGCAAGAATATTCGCGGTAAGCGCGACAATAGGCGTTGTATAACCTTCTTCGCGAATACGCCGTGCTGTTTCAATTCCGTCCATTTCCGGCATCATGTGGTCCATGAAAATTATGTCATATTCTTTGCCGCTTTGAACTTTCGCCAAAGCTTCGTCGCCGCTTAACGCAGTGTCAACGGTAAGTTGATACGGCTCCAGCATTCCCTCCGCTACATATAAATTTGACTCTATATCATCAACAACAAGCACTCTGCCGTGTTCGAGATTTTCGCGTTCAATTTTTTCGATTTTTCTTAAAAATTTTCTGATTTTATCTACGTTTTGTAATTGTTCGGCGAGTTCGCCCAATGGTTCGTATTTTTCAAATTTTTGCGGAATGCGCACGGTGAATTTAGTTCCCTTGCCGGGAGTGCTTTCAACAGAAATTTTTCCGTCCATCAAACTGACAAGCAAATAAGTAATTGTCATGCCAAGCCCGCTGCCTTGAACGTCGCGATTCGCTTGTATATTATGCCGGTTAAATTCAAGCTCAAACAGGGTGTTTAGCTGCGACTTACTCATGCCTTGCCCGGTATCGGTAATTTCGATTATAAGCTCGACCGAATTTTCTTCTGTCAATGCTTCATAACTTATAGAAAGTGTAACGCTTCCTCTTTTTGTGTATTTAAACGCATTGGAAAGTAAATTGTTCATTATTTGTTTAATGCGAAGTTCATCGCCAATCATAAAGCGCGGTATACCTTTATCCGGCTCTAGTTTTAGTTCAATTTTCTTTCCGCCAATGTGAATCATGTTTAGCTGAACGGTTTCTATTAACATATTTGAAAAATCATACGGCTGCGGAATAATTTCCATTTTTCCCGCTTCAACTTTTGATAAATCCAAAATATCGTTGATAATTGAAATCAACAGATGAGACGAGTGATTTATGCGCGAGAAAGCGTCTTCGGTTTCGGGTGGATGACTTTTTTGCAATTGAATTTCTGATATCCCCAAAATGGAATTCATGGGCGTACGTATTTCATGGCTCATCCGCGCAAGAAAACGCGTTTTTGCACGACTTTCTTCTTCCGCAACTTCACGAAGCTTTGTTTCGCTAAGGTCACGCATATAAAATGCGTAGCCCTGCTGTCCTCTGTATTTTGCCGGCACAAGCGTTGTTTCAACAAATATTTCTTCACCCATCAATGTTTTACGATAATTTGTGCTTACGCTTTTACCTTTTTCTTGTGCAAGCTCGCAGCTTTGTTTAATCCAATCTGCTATTTCATCGGGATTTTCCTTATATCCTTTGATTGTGTGCCGCCAATTTCGAAGCAAACAGCGTTTCGCAATACAACTTGCAAGCTGATAATGTCCGCATATTTCGCATTGATTGCTGCAATAATAAATTTCAAAATCTTCGGATTCCAAATATTCAAACGGTTCGCGCGGTTTCAGCGCGAGAAGTTCAACGGCGGCTTGATTGCATTCTATAATCTGATAGTCCGGAGCAGGGGCAACCAACACGCTTGGAATAGGCAACGCGCTGATTAGCGTTTGTGCGCGTTCATCCGCTTCGCGAAGTTCTTCCATTGCCTTCTTAACTTCGCGAAGGTCAACCGTATACATCGCAACAAAAAATTCATGCTCTTTGAGATAACTGACCATGGTAAGTTCAAGCGGCAATTGTTCGCCCTGCAATGTTTGGCTCATCCATTCAAAGCGTACCGTTTCGCCGTCGAAGGCGCGTTTCAGATTAAACGTGAAAGTATCCTGCGACGGCAGCCCGTTCGGCTGATACTCAACGAAAGGCTTATTGTATTTCGCAAGAAACTCGCGCTCGTTTATCGCACCATAAAGTTTCATCAACTGGCGGTTCACGCTTACAACCTGATGTCTGTTGTTCCAAATAGAAACGCCGTGCGGTGACGATTCTAACAGAATATGATTTACATCCAGCATATTCATGCCCCCTCTTCGTACTACGTCGTATAATCCTTCATTTGAGATTCTTCGCATTCGGCAATCTTGTAGCACTCTTTTAACAGTTCCTCGGTTTTTTCAGATGTGAGTTTTTTACAAAGTTGTTTAACCCGATTCCAGTTCAACGCATCGTAATCATGTGCGGAAATATTCCTGCATATATTTAGCGAACGGATTCCCATTTCTATTTGCTTTGCCGCGATTTTTTCACTGGAAATCCTATCGAAAAGCGAATTAATGTTTGTAATAAATTGCGTTAAAGCAAAACTTTCATCAAGTTTAATTATTTCATGTTCATCCATGTCTTTAATGATTTCATAAATTCGGTTGACTCGCTTGATGTATTCTTCGATTTTCATAATCATCAGCCGGTCTTTTTTCATAAAGCCATATCACCTCGTTTAACATTTGTGCGAAACCTTCACGGTAATACCAGGCTTCATTTTGTACAGGGTCGCGGCTTGCGCGTTCCGCCACAAATTCATATTTTACAATATCCAGCCGTTTATTGAATTGATAATCTAAAATCTTTCGGACATATTCACCGAAGGATTCAAGAATGTCCGAAAACCGCCCATGCCCTTTAATCAGAAGGTCAACATCGCTGCGAAATGTTTGCTCACCACGGGCAAAACTTCCAACAAGCCCAACCGCTTCAACACACGGGCATGATTCTACGGCATCCGCAATAACACGGGATAATTGCTCGGTTGTGAGAGTTGGAAATTTTATTTTTGTCATTAATTCCTACAACCCTTCAAGTTCGCTTTCGATTTTCTCAAGCATCGCGGCGAAATTTTCGCGTTTTTCGCGTTCGGCTTCTACAAGTGCGGGCGGGGCTTTTGCCGTGAAGCCGTCATTTGAAAGTTTGGAGTCTATGCGGGAGATTTCTTGTTCGAGTTTTTTCTTCTCTTTTGAAAGGCGGGCGCGTTCTTTTTCGGTGTCGATAAGTGAGTCCAGCGGAAGATAAATTGTTGCGCCGGAAACTACGATTGATACCGCGTTGTTTGGTGTTGTTTGTGTGAATAAAACTTCTTTCGCACCGGAAAGCAACGCGATTGCGGCTTTGTTATTTTCAAAAACTTGCGATGTATCCGACGGAATTATCTCCACAGAAATTTTTTGCGAAGGAGGTACTTGTTTTTCCGTTCGCACCGTACGAATTCCGCGTACGGCTTCTTTCACGCGCTCAATTGCTTTTTCGGCGGCGGGGTCGGAAATATAATCGTCCAAAGGCCAATCGGAAAGCATTATCGTTTTCGTATCTTGTTCGATACCGATTCGTGAAATTTTTCCGTAAGGGTTGAGAAGTGCTAAAAATAATTCCTCTGTTACGAATGGCGAAAACGGGTGCAGAAGCTTTACCGCGTCCATCAAAACCGAACGCAGGGTGCTTTGTGCCGTCTTGCGGGATTCTGGATTATCTTTCGCGTACAAGCGCGGCTTTACCATTTCTACATACCAGTCGCAGAATTCGTCCCAAATGAAATCAACGATTTTTTGCGCCGCAAGACCAAGTTCGTGCGCTTCAAGCTTTTCCGTTACTTCCGAAATCAAATTGTTAAGGCGCGAAAAAATCCATTTGTCTTCCTGTTCAAACTCAACAACCTCGTTTGCCTCGTATCCCTCGTAGTCCTCAAGGTTCATTAAAACAAAACGCGTCGCGTTCCATAATTTGTTTAAGAAATTACGCGTCGGTTCCAGCCGTTCGCGGAAAAAACGCATGTCGTTTTCAATCGCGTTACCGCTTACAAGCATAAGACGCAGAACATCCGCGCCGAATTCATCTATAATTTCAAGCGGGTCGATACCGTTGCCAAGCGACTTGGACATTTTGCGTCCTTGCTCGTCTAAAACCGTGCCGTTTATAAAAACATCCGTGAACGGTAATTCGCCCATAAATTTTTGGCTCATAAAAACCATTCGCGCAACCCAGTGAAAAATAATTCCGCGGTCGGTTACAAGAACATTCGTGGGATGAAATTTTTTCAAATCTGCTGTTTTTTGTGGCCAGCCCAAAGTAGCAAACGACCACAACGCAGAAGAAAACCATGTATCTAAAACATCGGGGTCTTGTGTAAAATTTTTTCCGCCGCAACCGGAGCAATTTTGCGGCGCGGTTTTCGCAACGACTATATGACCGCATTCGCAGTAATACGCGGGAATCCGATGCCCCCACCACAATTGCCGCGAAATACACCAGTCGCGGATATTTTCAAGCCAATTAGCGTAAATTTTACCGAAGCGTTCGCGGTTAAATTTCAAACGCCCGCTTGTGTACGCTTCAAGCGCGGGCTTCGCAAGTTCTTTCATTGCCACAAACCATTGCAATTTTTGCAACGGCTCTATAATTGTGCCGCAACGGTCATGCTCCCCGACAGAATGCGAAAGCGCGTCGGTTTTTATATATAACCCGAGTTCGGTCATTTCTTCTATAATTTTTTTACGCGCTTCCTCGCGGGTTAAGCCGCTGTACGCGCCGCCGTTTTCGTTAATTGTTCCGTTGTCATGCATTATATTTATGCGCGGCAAATCATGACGATTCCCCACTTCAAAATCGTTAGGGTCGTGCGCGGGCGTGATTTTTACCGCACCCGTTCCGTATTCCGGGTCAACGTATGAATCTGCGATAATTGGAATTTTTCTGTTTACCATCGGAATAAACGCGAACTTCCCAACAAGCGAAGCAAACCGAGAATCATCCGGGCTTACGGCAATGGCGGTATCGCCAAGCATAGTTTCCGGCCGCGTCGTTGCGAAGGAAATAAATTCACCTTCCGCGCCATCTATGGGATATTTGAAATAAAATAAATTCCCCTGCCGGTCTTCGTGCTCGACTTCCGCGTCGGAAATACTTGTTTTGCATTTCACGCACCAATTAACAAGACGCTCGCCGCGATAAATTTTACCTTCTTCGTATAATTTTACAAAAACTTCAAGCACAGCGTCAGAGAGTCCTTCGTCCATTGTAAAACGCAAGCGCTCCCAGTCACACGAACAACCAAGCATTTTCAATTGACGAATAATTGTTCCGCCGTAAAGTTCATTCCATTCCCAAAGTTTTTCCAAAAAACCGTCACGCCCAAGAGAATCTTTTGTAATCCCTTGCTCTGCCAATGCGCGAATAACCAAAACTTCCGTGGCAATAGCCGCGTGATCTGTTCCCGGCATCCAAAGTGCTTCAAAGCCCTGCATTCGCTTGAAACGTATAAGAATATCCTGAATCGTATTGTTAAACGCATGACCCATATGCAGCTTAGCCGTAATATTAGGCGGCGGAATCACAATCGTATACGGCTTTTTGTCCGAATTAGCGTCCGCACGAAAATAACCCTCGCGCTCCCAACGCTCGTAAATTTCTGTTTCTCTGTTTTTGTCATATGTCTTCGGAATGTTCATGTGAAATATCCTTTCCTTTTATGTCCTCCGTGATTTCAGTTGCGATTTCCGTTAAACCTTCTTCGCCCTCCGCGATAAGATCGAAAAGCTTCCAAATCGGACGCGGTTCAGGCTCTTCTTCATCTTTTTTATTATGCGTCTCGAAGAGTTTTTGTGCTTCATTCATGTATGATTCCAGAATTCCCGCGATTGTTCCCGTTTTGTCGTCCGCGCTTAGTATTGTGAGCGTGTCCCAAATTTCTTCGTGGCGTTTATCTAAGTCGAGCAGGGTTTTATCAGAAATTAATTTTTCGGCGTTAAGTTCAGTAAATCGGCGGCGTTTATCTTCGAGGTTTATTGTCTTTGCGAAGCCTTCAACGGTGGATTTTACGCCGCCGAGTTTTTTCTCGCGCAGAAAACGTTCAATGCCTGTTTCGGTTTCGTACATCAGGGAACGCACGGTGTCTATTCGGTTTGCCAAGTGTCGGTAACTTTCCAAGTCATTTAAATTATTTTCCAATGTGCGCGAACTTGTCGCCTTGTATTTTTTATAACAGTAACGCAAAAAATTTGTGTAGTAAGCATAAACAACGCTTTTCTTGTTAAGAAGCTCGATAGCGCGTTGTTGCTTTTTACCGTTTATTTTTATTTCACGCCGAACGCGGTGCGCGAAAACATTTATAACCACTACAAACGCCATTGCAAGAATAACAAGTAAAAATGTCGGAATTAAAATATTAAACTCCGCTACAAACGCTATTAAAATCAGCGTTCCCGCCATTAGCGCAAACACACTAAGCGTTATCATTGTAAAGTTTCGTATGAATTTTAAATTTTTTTGCATATCGTCGCGCTCGAAGATTAATTCTTCTTTCTCACCGGAAAGATATCCAATGTCCATGCGAAGCGCGCGCTGATGCTTCTCCGCGTCTTTGATTGACGGCATTGCCTGCCACGCATCTTCCGCAAGCGGTTCCATCTGCACAAGAGATGCGTCGTAGTCCGTTAGTTTTTCCAGTAATGTTGCGCGCTCTTTTGCCAATGCAACAAACCGCTCCAACATTCGTTTCAGGTTGTCAATTTCTTCTTCCGTTAAATTCATAAATGCATCAAGCTCTGAAAGCTGATTCGATAAAACATTCAGCCGCTTGCTTACTTTAAGACGCTGTGTTGCCACTCGAAGCGCGTCGTCGCAAAGGGTTGCCGCGTGACGTATTTTTACATATTCCGGGTCTGTTTTATCCAGTTCGTAATAATAACGCTTGAACTTGGAATACGATTCCGTGTCTGTAACTAAAACAGGTTCTTTTTTTCGCACTCCGAAAAGCCGCTTAAAAAAGCGACCGGCACGATTAAAGAACCCGATTTTCTCAATAGGGATTGCTTCAAAAAATTCGTCAATCATTTCTTCGTTATAAGGCAGTGCGGAGCGTTGTTCCATGGTTCATCTCCAACTTAACTGTATTGACAATCCATGTCACTCGAAATCCCTATATAAATAACTGGGTTGTATGCCACTGTTATTTTGATATTTTCCCGAAATATACGGTTCATATTCGCCTTCGATGGCGTGATAATAAATTTGACAAATTTCAACCCCCGCATAAACGCGTATCGGTTGCACACAATGAATTTCCAACGTCCAATATCCTTTAAAACCAATATCGCCGAAACCTGCGCATACATGCACAAAAAGCCCAAGCCGACCAACACTTGAACGCCCTTCAAGCATAGGAACATACTTGTGCGTTTCGGTATATTCGCGGGTTCGGGCAAGATACAATTTCCCCGGTTCCAACACAATTCCCTCGTTGGGAATAATTATCGTGCGCGTTGCGTTGGGTTTTTTCATATCTAAAATTTCTTCATCGTAAACTAAAAGTTCATTGTGTAGAGATAAATTGTAACTATTGGGGTTTACGGCATTTTCATTGAACGGTTTTATTATTATTTCATTCCCAATTTTTTCTTTAATCGTCTTGCCGGATAAAATCATGATTGTTCACCCCTTGTTTTCAACTATTATAATCAGCGTGGCGTAGTGCGTCAAATAATGTATAATATTTTTTGGAAGGACTGTGAAAACTTATGAATAAAGAAAAAATAAAAGTTATGTCTGTTTTCGGAACGCGTCCGGAAGCGGGAAAAATGATTCCGTTATTATTGGAAATGCGGGAGAAGCCGCAAATTGAATCGCTTGTGTGCGTAACGGCACAGCACAGAGAATTACTTGACGGTATGTTAGAGCCTTTCGGAATTAAACCGGACTTTGATTTGAATTTAATGAAAGCGGGACAAAGTTTAACGGATATTACATCGCGTGTATTGTGTGAGTTCGCGCCTGTTTTGGAACAGACTAAACCGCATATTTTGCTTGTTCACGGCGACACCACTACAACTTTTGCCGCGTCGCTTGCGGCGTTTTATGCGCGTGTTTCGGTCGGGCACGTAGAGTCGGGGTTGCGTTCGTATGATAAATACCGTCCGTACCCGGAAGAAATTAACCGAAAGCTTACAACGGCATTAGCGGATTTTCATTTCGCGCCGACGGAGCTTTCGCGTGAAAATTTATTAAAAGAAAATATTGCCCCCGAAAAAATTTTCGTAACAGGCAATACCGCAATTGATTTAATCAAGCATACCGTTTCCGCAAACGGAAGGTTTAACAGTGATGCGCTTAATAATGCAAATTTTTTAGACAAGCGTGTTATTTTGATGACCGCACACCGCAGAGAAAATTGGGGACAACCCATGACCGAAATTTGCCGCGCAGTAAAGCGAATCATAAACGACTTTCCCGATGTTTTTCTTGTGTGGCCTGTTCACCCGGGCAAGGCGGTCATTGAGCCGGCGTACGAAATTCTTGGCAATACGGAACGCGTTCTTCTAACCGAACCGCTTGACATTTTTGATATGCACAATATGATGAAACACGCATATTTGTTGCTTACCGATTCCGGCGGCTTGCAGGAAGAATCGCCGACGTTCGATTTGCCTACAATTGTTTTGCGTGAAGTAACCGAACGCCCGGAAGGTTTAACCGCTGGAACACTAACGCTTGCAGGCGTAGCGCAAGACTCCGTTTACAACGAAGCCACACGGCTTTTAACAGACCGCGGGGCATACGAAAAAATGGCCGCCGCACAAAACCCATTCGGCGACGGCAACGCAAGCAAAAGAATAGTTGAGGTGATATCGTGCTTACATTAAAGTGGTTCATGGGAGAGAAAGAAGATTTGTCGGAAGTTAGAGCTATCCGTCGTGAAGTTTTTGTAGAGGAACAATCCGTTGCCGAAGATGTAGAATTCGACGGAACAGACGATTCATGTGTTCATCTGCTAATTTACGACGACGATTTACCCGTTTGCACCGGGCGGATTTTCATTGCAGACGATTATTTTAAAATAGGACGCGTTGCCACGGTTATGACACATCGCGGGCGCGGAATTGCGACGGGACTAATGCAATCGCTGATTAACGCCTGTGTTGCAATGGGCGGAACGCGTCAGATAATTCACTCGCAAGCCGGCTCGCGAGGGTTTTATGAAACACTGGGCTTCACCACATACGGTGAAGAATTTGAAGAAGCGGGCATACCGCACATAGCAATGGAGCATTTCGGCGGCGCGAAAAAATGCGGCGCGGGCGGACATTGCGGCGGTTGCGAGAAAGGAAAATAAAAATGCGATTAGACAAATACCTAAAAATAAGCAGGATAATAAAACGCCGCACCGTAGCAAACGAAGCCTGCGATGCGGGACGTGTAGAAGTAAACGGAAAACCCGCCAAAGCATCGCACGAAGTAAAAATCGGTGACATAATTTCCATACGCTTCGGCGACAAGACAACAAAAGTTGAAGTCCTTGCCGTGAAAGAAACCGTGCGCAAGGAAGACGCGGCTTTGTTGTATAAAATATTTGAATAAATAAGTATTGACGCATTACACATTGCGTGATATTATAGGTTTGCAACAGCCTAACAGACGTTTTATGCTATGAACGGGTTTTGCCAATTTCGGAAGGGGCTTCGCGCCCTGAAACGAACCGCACCGATTCCGCTCTAACCTCTGAATAATGTTGCAACTGCTTTACCCGCCGCACCGCATATATAAGGGGGTAGCGCACCGGGCTCCGGTACCGGCTCGGCTTCGCTACCCACGCATGCACCTTTCATACGCGTTGCGGCAACCCGCCGGGGGCACGTGACCTTGGCTTTACTTAAAAAACCGAAAAAGAAAAAGGTGAATGAAACGGCAAGCATCGTCAACGCATCCGCCGCGCTTCGTGTGCGTAGCGCGATGTCAGGGGGACGGTTTTCTTGGCATTTTAAAGCAAATTACATATATTCGCCGTCTTATGATAATTTCAATCATCCCACTCAAATTTGACAATATAACCGTTATCTACATTGATATAAAACTCAATAAACGGCATTCTTTCGCCTTGTGTTCTGAACAATAGCTCCCATACCCACTGACCTCTTTCCCAACTCATGCCCGAATCAGAACGATATGTGGCGTTTATTCCGCGACTTACAAGGTCGGCTTCCGCAATTTCTATTGCTCTTTCCACGGAAATGGCAGGGTCAGAGGGGCGGTTGCCCCGTTCGGACGGTGGGCTTGTTGGTTGCGGCGTTTGTGCCGGCTGATGCGTGGGATAATTTGGTACAATATTAAGGTTTGTGTTTGAAGTTAGATGCACGGTATTTGTTGCGTTCTCCCATGTAACATTGAATCCCGCCGCATTGGCTATATCACGAGTAGGCAGATATGTCCGTCCTTGAAAAATGAATGGCTCATGTTCAGTTTGCAAAATCTGCCCGTCTACGGCAATTCGGATATTGTTATAATTCACAGTAATTGTTTCCTGCGTTACCCTCGCCAGTATGGGCATTGCAGTCATGAAGGCGAAAGTGAAAACAATGCCGATTACTACGCCTATGAATCTCTCTTTAATTTTTCCTTTTTGCATTTTTAGTTTGCTCCTTCCTGCGGGATAAATCCTTATTACCATTAAATAATTGTATTAAATCATAGAACTCATTACTAAGCAACAGCATTTGTCTTGCTGATGTAATTAAAAGATGCATACATCTTTGTGCAAATGAAAATACAAATGATGACGAGATTTTACTTAGTCTTGCAGAGGAGTTTCAATGCAGGCAGAAGTCGAAAAATGCGTTGGATTACGTTAGGAAAATGGAGAAAAGCGGTACATTTTACAGGGATGAAATGTATGAAAAAAATGCTCGAAAGTTTCAATATGATTTTGACAACGGCAGCCTTAAACTTTTAGTAAACAATAATTTATTTCAACTTTTGTTAACAGTTACTGAAGATTGTAATTTGAGATGCAAGTATTGCTATCTTACCGATGTTTATGATTACACAAGAAATAGAACTAACGCAAATATGACATTTGAAACTGCAAAAAAAGCTATAGATATGTTTTTGGAAAATATTTCTGAAATTTCTAAAAGGAATCCCGGAAAAAAGGCTGCAATAACCTTTTATGGCGGAGAACCCCTTATGAATTTTCTTTTAATAAAAGAATGTGTTGAATATGTGAAGCTAAAAACCAAGGTAGAGATTCTATTCAATACTACAACAAATGGTGTTTTATTGGATGGTGAAATACTTGATTATTTAATTGAAAATGATTTTATTATATCTGTGAGTTTTGATGGAGCAAAGAAAAACCATGACAGGAACAGAGTTTTTCATGGAAACAAAGATTCATACGAACTTATTTATCAGCGTTTGAAAAATATTAAACACAAGTATCCTGATTATCAGAAAGTAAAAATTGTTTCGGTTATTGACTATGAAACAGATTTAACAGCCAATGTCGATTTTTTTATAAAACATAAAGGCATATTGCCCGATTTAGCAATGATAAGTTTTGTTTCGCCAACAAATACTCGTTACTTTGAACACATTACACCTGAAATATTTCAGGAATATAACCTATAGTATGAAGCAATCATTCGCGAGTATATCGAATCATTTGGACGAGAAGAAAGCGTTTCGCCCTTTATTAAAATGTTGGTTGAGCCAAGTTTATTTATGGTATTAAACAGAACTAGAATTAATGATGTGCGACCTCCAATGTTGCCATTTACAAGCACTTGTGTTCCGGGTATGAAGATAAGCGTCAGAGTAGACGGCACATACGATATGTGCGAAAGAATCAATCAAATGTTTCCGATAGGTAATGTTGTAAATGGTCTTCATTACAATGATATTGCGGATTTAATAAGGCAATATAATGAAACTATTACTAAAAATTGTCACCTTTGCGCAATAAATAAAGTTTGTGCGCTTTGCTTCGCGCAGTGTGCTGGTGAAAATTGCTTTAAGTTAGCCGTTAATGCTTGCAACGGTAACATTATTGTTTTTTTGAGAAACTTAGCAATTCTTTATTCAATTGGAGAGCGCAATCCTGATGAATTGCAAAAATTCATTGATGTTTTTGAAGAACCGATTGAATGGTTGCTAAATAATTAAATCGAATATTTATAACGTTAATGATTAAACCTTTCCGATTTCCGGGTATTGCAATTCCCCTTTTAAATCGGGAGTTTAATATCATCTGCAAGCAGAGTGAAAGGGGTAAAGTCATGAATTATTTAAAATTATCTCCTAAAGTATTATATTACGGAGATAAAAACGAAGGCTGTTTATATCACATATTCGAAGAGAAGATAGAGCCTTTAACGGGTTACAAAAATGAAATATTACACAAATCTATCTGTGATAGGATTTCATTTGATGAAATTGAGAAAATATATGGAACTCTTGCAGGAAATTTTGTAAAAGAAATGATTGCAAATGGAGTTGCATATTTATATGATAAAGATGTTTATGTAGAGCCAGTCAAATTAGTATCTGAATGGGAAATTCGAGGTTGTCTTGAAAAACCAATGGATTTAGATGACTTATATATTCAAATCACCGATGAATGCAATTTAAAATGTGATTTTTGCTCTTTAGATGCTGTTTATAACAAATGCAAAGGTTGTTTTAAATGGAAAATACAGGACAAGCAGATATCTACGGAAAAATTCTTGAGTATCTTAGGTCAATTTTGTAAACTAAAAATTGGCAATGTGGTGTTTTCTGGAGGAAATCCGTTGTTGTCTTGGGAGCGTGTTGTAGAAACCGTGCTTTATTTAAAAAACAAGGGTATGAAAACAAACTATTGCGTTAAAACAAATGGTTTTGGAATTTCTGATAGTATCATAAAAGACTGCATGAAGCATGAAATAACATTTGACTTTGTTATGATTGAAAACAGTGATGTTACATCTGTTGCAATTGAAAAAATTCGAAATATAGTGGAATACAAGACATCAGAAATAATGTATAAAGACAAAAACGCAAAAATTAATTATGATAATGTTAATACAGCGGAAGTTATTCTTAATGAAAATAGGTCTAAAACTATTAAGACGTTTCTTGAGCGCATGGATACTGCCATAACCGATATATCAAATAGGAAGAAGTTTAGCAATTGTTTGTCAAAAACGTTAGCAATTACTATGTCCGGTAAACTGTTACCTTGTCCAGCTTTTGATGATTATATTGGTGATTTAACAAAAGAAAGTTTAATTGACATCTTTCAGCTACAAAAACAAGACAGATTTACTAGACTGTCAAAAGATAATATGCTTATTTGTAAGAAGTGTCCTTATCGTTACGCTTGTGTAGATTGCACATATGTAGATATGTTGGCTAACAATGGTGATATAGGTTTACTGTGTTCAAAGCCTGAACACGTACCTACGGATTTGTCTTAACAAGTAAGGTATTCGCTATTTACTATTACGTATTGGCATTAATGAAGGAGGCTGCAAATGTTAAACGTAATAAACTTAAAAAAGAAATTCAAAGAAAATGTTGTTTTAAATGATGTAAGCATAAATATAAAAAGAGGTGAAATAGTCGCTTATCTTGGGTCAAATGGTGCAGGAAAAACTACTACAATAAAATGCATATGCGGATTAAATACGCCAACAGGAGGTAGGGTTGAGCTTAATAATAATACTATCGGAGTTGTGTTTGATGAAAACGGACTTTACCCGTTATTGACTGCATATCAAAATCTACTGTTTTTTGCAAAGCTTTCTGAAAACAAAAGCCAAGAAATAAACATAGAAGAAATGCTGCGCATTGTGGGTCTTGAAGATGTTATGTACAAAAGAGTGAAGAACTTTTCAAAAGGAATGAAAAGGCGTGTTGCCTTAGCAAGGGTATTAGTATGGAATCCACAAATTTTGATTCTTGATGAACCTTTTGATGGCTTAGATGTTTCAAGTAACAATTATATGATTAATTTTTTAAAAAACTGGGTTAAGGAACGTAATCGGTGCATCATGTTTTCTTCTCATAACATGGGTGAGATTGAAAATTTTTGCGACAGAGTAATCGTATTAAATGACGGAAAAATTATCGAAGATGATTCAGTTTGTGGTTTAATGAGAAAAAACATTTTAGGCACAGAAGTTTGCGTGCGACACGACTCGGATTTGATTAAAAGCATGGAAATACTTGAAAGTTTAACTAACTGTAATAACATACAGTCTAACGGTAATTGCATTTTTATTCCTCATCGGCAGGCATACAACAAGGAAATTCACGACTTGTTCGTAAAAAATAATATATCGTTTGATGAGTTATCTATTCGCTATTCATCGCTTGAGGATATTTATATCGAACTTACTTCTGGCAAGGGTGACAAACATGAACAATGACAAGATTTTTAAAGCTTTAATATGGCGTGAATTTATCGAAGGAAAAAGATTGTTGCTTATGATTATTTTCCCTGCTATTTGCATAATGTTCGTGCCCTTTATATCTATATATTCAATTTTCAATAGCTTAACTGACATTGAGATTACAACAAACAACACAATCAATTCGCTAAAAAGTTTTTATGCCGTAAATCAAATGTTTTTTATTGCACTTATGATTATTCCATTTATAAGCATATCGTTCTTTGCAAGAATGTTTGTTGAAAGAAACGAAAAGACAATTGCAGTTTTAATGGCAATGCAAATTAAGCCGCAAACCTTATGGAAAGCAAAGGTTTTTATGGCAAGTTGTTTTTCAGGGGCAGTGTATATAGTATGTTGTGTAATTTATATTGCCGGAATTAATGTTGGATTTGGGGTTAGCATGAATTTTTCTATACGTGATGCACTTGGTGTATTTGTTGTTTCTCCTATTGTCGGTTTCACACTAGCCGTATTTATCGCGCTTTTACATTGGGTTGTTAAAAATTCTGAACTTATCACAATTCTAGCTATGGCTATATCTGTTTGTGGTATATGGTCATTAAGTAGCAAACTACAAAACATGGTTATTACTTTTCCTGTAATCGCAATTGTTTTGCTTGTTTCTATTGCAGTTTTTTTGATATGTGTAAAGATTGTATCTAAGATTCCTAACGAATATACTGCGAATTTGTGACTGTAGATAGTTGATGCGTTATTTGTTTTGAAGTATATATTTTTTATATACTACAATCTAATAAGTACGCCTCACGGTTTCCTTTCCTACTCATCTATCAGTAGGGCATTATTTATGCGAACAGCTTCCAATATTGCTTTTTCTCGCGTTTTTTCGAGGAACTTAAAAAAAACTTGGTCGGATTCAAAAGCCATGATGAAAAAAATATTTTTTCCCTATTATCCACCCTGCGGAGATTAGAGTTGAAATTCCGGCGGGGTTGGAACTTGTAATGCCGCGACCTCCCCGCGCGCGAAAGAGTAAAGAAGCGTTTCTGCTACTTCTGTTCTTGTGGCTTCGATTAGGGCTTGCTTGTAAATTTCCAATTGAATGCGGTGAGTTTCCGCCCATTCGTTTAACGTAGCGGTGTGGGGAATTTTATCGCTTTTAAAGTCGAGAAGAATCCACTTGCCGTCTTCTTCAAAGTGGCAGTCGATTATACCGTGAACCAAAATTTTTTCGTCTGCATTTTCTATTTCGGGATAAAGTTGCTTAGCGGGAAGCGCGAGTACAAACGGAGTTTCGCGATATAGCTTTGACCGCGCCGCGGCTTTACGCAGACGCTCTGCGATGGGCGAGTTGGTTAACTTTTCTATTTTTTCGCGGTCTAGGGCGGCGGCTTCTTCGGGAGCCAATAAATTTTTTTCAGCAAGCCCTGCAATTAATTCTTCGATTTCCCCAAGTGAGGTGTGACGTTCGTAATCAATAAATTCTGTAACTTTATGAAGCGCAGAACCCATTCGCATAGCAGTCATCCCGCTTTCCGCCTTAATAAATGACGGCGGCTCAAACACCGGCGTAATAGTTTCTGTTTCACGAAAACTACTATCCGGCGTTATGTCGTACAAACGTTTTATTTCGGAAATTGAAAGCTTAGAGGGCAAAGATGAGTACTTTGCGGGCAAGGAACTTAACGAAGCTGTTTCTCTTTCAATTATTAAGTTTTTTTTGGGTGGGGGGAGAACCTTTTTGTTCACAAAAAGGTTCTCCCCCCAAGGTCTTAATCTAAAATATTGCTCCGCATCTTTTCTTCGTAAAATGCACGGCATTATCCAGTCAAGGTAGCTTGTTACATTTCGGCGGTAGTGGGTTGGTAAGGTTGATGCGAGGTTGCCAAGGTGGTCGCTCCATTTTTCCATTGAGTCTTGCAGGTTTTTTGTGCGGCCTGTCAGGATTAGCAATTCTTTTGCGCGTGTCATTGCTACATATAAACAGCGAAGTTCTTCCGATAAATTTTCACGGCGTGTAAGGCGCGAAAGCCCAAAACGTGCCAATGTGTTCGAGCGTGTGCGAAGGGTTGTGTTTATATAATATGGCCCGATTCCTTCCGCCGAATGCAAAATTACCGGGCGGCGTTCATCTTCCGTGTTGAATTTTTTCGCAAGAAACGCGCAAATTACAATCGGAAATTCCAGCCCCTTTGATTTGTGAATTGTCATAAGGCGCACTTTATCGGCGGAATTAGCGGATGGTTCAGCCGCGCTTGCAACGCCGCCTGCCGCGCTTAGTCTTTCAATGTATCGGATAAAATGAAAAAGTCCTTTTAAACTTGTTTCCTCAAATTCAATAGCGCGTTCAAAAAGAAGACGCAAATTCGCTTGCCTAATAATCCCGCCCGGCATATTTGCAACGTGCGCGGGATATTTCGTCGTATCATAAATAAACCCGATTAATCGGCTTATGGGAAGATGAACCGCCGCAGAGCGGAAGCTTTCTAAATCTTTAAAAAAAGCATGGATTTTATCTTTTAAGTTCCCGGAGTGAGAAAAATATTTTAGCTTTTCGTAAAAATCACCGGAGACTTCTGCGCGGCTTATTTCAAAGAGTTCGTCTGCGGTTAGGGCATAGACGGGGCTTGTAAGCACTGTAATCAGGTCGATATCGGTGCGGGGGTTGTCTGCTACGCGAAGAAATGCCAATGCTGTTCTTATTTCTTGCTGCTCGAAAAAGCCTTCGTTTAAGTCTGCGATTGCGTCTATTCCGTAGATTTTAAGTTCTTCAATAACTTCACCCGCGATTCCGGAAAAACTTCGCGACAAAATCGCGATATCACCTTGACGGCATTCGCGGAATTCTTTTTTTTCTTCGTCCCATATTTTTCGCGCGGCAAGAAGCTCGTTTATGCATTCCGCCAGAACGCGTGTTTCCGCGATTATATTGGAAATCGGTTCGTCGTCTGTTTCGTCCGTTTCTTCGTTTTCATCGCCGGATTGGTCTAGTAATTCAATCCACATTTGCGGGTTTTCGTCTGTTTCCGGATACACCGCATGACCGGGATGAAGCGCGGCGGCACCGTCGTAATTTACATCGCCAACCTCGCGACACATCAACTGCGAAAAGAAAAAATTCACCGCGTTAAGAACCTCCGGGCGGCTTCGGAAATTATGAGAAAGGTCAATGCGAACGCGTTCGCCGTGGTCTTGAAATTGTTCGTATTTCTTGCGAAACAATCCCGGGTTGGCGCGGCGAAAACGGTAGATACTTTGCTTTACGTCGCCGACCATGAAACGCCTCTCGGCTACGGCGGATAGAATTAGGTCTTGGATTTCGTTTGAGTCTTGATATTCGTCGATTAGAACTTCAAAATATTTTTGCTCCGGTGACTGCGGATGCATATCTTCGGGGCCGTTCGGATACAGAATTTTTATTGCGAAATGTTCTAAATCGGAAAAATCCATGATGTTCCGTGCGCGTTTTTCTTTCGCATATTCTTCGGAAAAACGACATGCAAGCCGCATTAAAGCGGCAACACGCGGCGAAAGTGCTTTTAAATCATCTGTCATTTTATCCGGAGGTGCGAAAAAAACGCCTTGCACCAGTTTTTTTACCCGTTCCTTTACCGTCTTGTTGCGAATGCGCTGAACGCGTTCTTTTAAGATGGGGTCAACTTCGTCTTTCGCGGTTATTGTTGGCAACCTCCCCCATTCAATGCGTGAAAAAGCGTCGTACATTTCCTCGAACGACGAGAAGGGCAAATCTTCCAACATTTCTATTTCGTCTTGCAATTTTTCTACATATTTGCACGGTCCGCCGGGTGCATTGCAAATTTTAATCGCCTGACGCAAGCTATTAATCGCACCATCAAGCCCAAGCGCGAGTTCTTCTCTTGCAATTGCCGCCCACGGTGTCGCGTCCAAGTCATGAATATTTTCAAAAACGGCGGCATATCGTTTCGCTGCTTCGCCCGGAAAAGGGTCGCTTTCCATGAAATCGTAAATTCCGCGAACAAGCGCGTCCAACCGTCCGTCAGAAGTTTTTCCGCCGTAAACATCTACGAGGTCTATAAAATCCGCGTTATCTTCGCGGGAATATTCGGCTTCAAAAAGTTCGTCCATAACTTGCGAACGTACAAGCGAAAGCTCCGCATCGTCTCCGACTTTAAACGCGGGGTCTATATCAATCTCGGTAAAATTTTCGCGGATAAGCTTGCGACAAAACGCGTGAATAGTTGAAATATCCGCCATCGGCAACATTGCCGCGTGATGCGAAAGGTTTTCATTTTCAGAGAGCCGCTTGGAAATTCGCTCGCGCATTTCCGCGGAAGCGGCTTCCGTAAAAGTTACTACAAGCAATCTGTCAAGCGAAACACCTTCGGAAATATGCCGAATAATCCGCTCGGTAAGCACTGCAGTTTTTCCCGAACCCGCCGCGGCGGAAACCAAAATTTCAGAAGCGTTGCAAAAAATCGCTTCCCTCTGCGCGGGTGTGAAATTATTCATGAAGCACCTTGCTTAATTCATCAAACCAAAATCGGGCCTCTTCCGTTTTCTTTTCGATATCCTCAAGAGAAGAAACACGCAGAAAATACTCAAGCCGTTCAATTTCTCCGACCGGAATATGCTGCGAAATATGCACCAAATAATAATCTGCATGGGCGGGTGTATGTATAAGGCGTAACAAATCAACCAACGGCTCAATAACATAACGGTTGTAGTACGCGTAGGCTTCAGCGTATTGCTCCCGGCGTACATATTTAATCACTCGGCTATGTTGGCTGTAACGGTACTTAATTTCGGAAAGCCGCTCGTCATTCTGTTTTGAAAAATCAGAGGGATTGTAATCCTTATATCGTACAACATTTTTTTTATCAAAAATTATTTTTGCGGCTTCGATTTTATCACCTTTTATTAAGATACCATCATCTGTTTGCGTCCGGCTGTGGAGTTGCCAACAAAAATCTATCATTAAATATTCACTTGTGCCGTTTAAATGATAAACCCTCTGCCTTATTTTCGGGTGATTGTGATTCATAACATATTTGAAATCAATGTCACCTAAGCTGCATAAAACGGCTTCGACATCGTTAATAATTTGGGCTTCATACTCATCCTCGAAATCCAGCCAAAAGTCTAAATCCGAATATTCATCAACCGTTTCGTTTGCGTCCGCGCCCTCCAACCAAAGTGCATATGCATACGGTAACGGCTCAAGCGACAACTCTAATTTTTTAATGATTTCATCCCTACTCATACGAAACCATCTCCCCCGGAATATTCCGTTCCGCGACTTCCAACCGTGCCACAGAAATATTATTTCCGTCCAAAACTCGCTGAACAGTATCGAAAGCAAGCATGGGCGTGTTATTCTCCTCGCTTAAATGCGCAAGAAAAACATGCGTTTTTCCGGGTATTACAACTTCCGAAAGAAGCATACCCGCCTGTGCGTTCGACAAATGCCCGCGCTTGCCCGCAACACGTGTTTTCAAGCTGGGGTGATATCGTCCGCGTTCAAGCATTTCCGGGTCGTGGTTGCTTTCAAGAAGCAAAACCCTCGCACCTTTCAACCTCTCTTTTATATCGTCGGTAGCGTATCCGAAGTCCGTTGCGATAACCATTTTTTTTGAATCGTCCGAAATATCGCGGAAAACATATCCCACAGGTTGAGAAGCATCGTGCGGAACATCAAACGCAGTAACTTCCGCGCCGCCAAGAACAAGCGGAGCACCCGGCTCAATTATTTTAACCTGCTCCTCGTTTAACGCGCCAAGACTTCGGTGACGCAAAAAGTAACGCCACGTAAGTGGCGTTGCGTAAATATCAGTTTTAAAACGACGCGCAATAACACCCGCGCCCGAAATATGGTCGCGGTGTTCATGCGTTATAAAAATGCCGCTCAAATTGCGAACATTCATCTTTTGAAGCGCGTACTCAATTTTTTTTCCGCTAACTCCTGCATCTATCAAAAAATGCCGCCCGCCAATTCCCAAATAATATGCGTTCCCACTGGAACCGCTGGCAATTGTAAAAAAGTTCATATCAAAAATCCAACTCGTCAATTAAATTAAAATTACGAATATTATGTGATGTTATTTTTCTGTCCGAAACAGCGTACAACACATCACCAATGGTAATTAACCGCTTGATGTATAACTCACTGCGGTTCGCATAAGGGGCAAGATGAGTTATTTCGGCGATAAGCTCAAAACCGGTATTAACGTTTACACGATATATTTGCGCACCCGCCAAAGTAAATTCGCCGCGGGACGGCACCCGCCCGTCAACTGCCGGAGTATCCGATTCATATATGACAATCGGGAAAGCAAACATATCGTTGCTTCTTGAAAACATCAAAGCCCTGTGGTTTCTAAGCAGTGGTGAATCTGTTCCGCGTGTTCCTATACTTTCGACAAACAATTCTATCGGGTTGTTCATATCGGAAATGTCGAACAGTGAAATTTTCATACCTACATCATAAGCGATTCCGCGGGATTCGACCGTGTCTTTTCCGAACCCGATAAGATGGTTATCACCAAATGGATGCAAATAATCGCTGTAACCGGGGATTTTTAACTCGCCAAGTATGACAGGATTTCTTGGGTCGGATAAATCCATTGCGAAAAGCGGGTCAACAATATCGAATGTCACCATAAACGCGCGTTCGCCCATAAAGCGCGCGGAATAAATACGCTCGTTCGGGGCGATTCCTTCAATTCGCCCGACTGTTTCCATTGTATTGTCAAGTACAAACAACGCATTGGTTTCCCTTACTCCGCGTCCGCCGCCTGCAACAGTGGTGACAATACGGAAGTATGTCTGATATTCGTCCATTGAGAATTGATTCAAAACTCTACCCGGAACGGTTCCCGTTTTAACAAAAATGAGTTGTCCGTCATCTGCCGCAAACCTGTGTATTGTGGTTTCGTTGTGACCGGCAGAGGCTATATACATGGAGCTTCCCGACATATATATTTCACTGCCGACACCCACAAAGGTATCAACAAACGCTTCTTCATCGGGTCTGTCGATGTTAAAACCGGCTAACGTCGTGATACCGCCCCCTCTTATATAGGGAAGACAGCGTATATCGCCAAAACCCATCTCAATCGGTTCGGCTGATACTGCCGAATCGTAAAAACGCGGCATTGGGATATGTCCCCACCAAAAGTCTTGATTTGCCACAAGGTATACACTTGTACCAATTTTTCTTGAACTTACATAGCTTCCTCTTATTTCCACAGTGCGTTCAAGCTTAGGTGCAGACCTGTCCGTTGCGCTTATGACTATCGCGGAAGTATATGTGCCGTCTCTCTTATTGCTTGTTCCGATTGCGATAATTCTTCCATTGTCAATAAAAATATCGTTGAATTGTATATTATTTGTGCGTTGCAACGGAGGCACAGTGAACGTGGACATACTTTCCATAGTGCCGTCTTTGTTTGCCTTGACTATTTCAATTACACGCCCGCGAACATAATAAATATACTCGCCGTCCGTTTTTATGATATCCGCTTCATCAACGCCTTGAACCTGAATATTAGTTTCGGAGAACTCTCTTGTACTTTGTGGTGATTCCGCCGCGTCGCTCATTGCGGGGCTTTCGGAAACACCCCGTTCCGACTCGGGTTGTATTCCTCCCGCAGCTCTGCGGGGAGACATTGAGGGCTCACCCGATGTTGCCGGGGGCATAGGTGCAGACGGCATTGGCATTGCGTCAAATTGCCACCCGCCGGAATCTTCAACGTCTATGTCATCAAATTCGTAATACCACATATCGTCATAAATCCCTGTCAGTTCAACGAACCTTTCTTCAGTACCTACAACGGTTATTCCGGTGAATTTTTCGATTAAGCTGTCAACCGAGTTCATTGTTGGTTTTTCGTTCGCGATTACAATTAAACCACGTTCAAAGAAGTAATGTTTTCCCAACACGGATGCCAAACCGCTTGCGGGAACATACAGGCGGCCCTCGTAAATTTCAACTCTTGCCGCCAATTGAATGTTTTCTCCGTTTACCCTAACAATGTTTGAATTGGCGGTAAAAACAAAAAATTTACCGTTTGCGTCTGTAACGGTTGCGGCACTTACGACGCCGTCCCATGTAATGCCGCCGCCGATTGCTTCGGAAAGAAAGCGCAACGGAATGAATACCTCGCCGCCATTCATATAAGGCGCGACCCTTTGATTGTTTTCGTCAATCCGCTTCTCAATTCCGTCTACATAGTAAATGGGAGATTCAACGTAGAAAATAATTTCTCCCGCGCCTGTCCGCTGTTGGGCAATAGCCGTCAACACATTCGATGCCATAAACATGGTTAAAAGTATGGTGATAACAGAAAGAAAGGTAAATCTCTTTTTCATTTAAGACACCCCATTCTATTTTTACAGGCTATTCATCTCTCTTAATTCTTTTGATATCCGCACCGAGAGAGCGGAATTTTTCTTCAAAGTTTTCATAACCGCGGTCTAAATGTGAAACGCCGCCGATAACCGTTTCGCCTTTTGCGCAAAGCCCCGCGATTACAAGTGCCGCGCCTGCGCGAAGGTCTAACGCCGTAACTTCTGCGCCCGTGAAAACACACGCGCCCTTCGTCACCGCCATACGCCCGTCAACTTTTATTTGCGCGCCAAGCCGTTTAATTTCCTGAATGTAACGGAATCGTTGTTCAAAAACATTCTCCGTTATTGTGCTTGTGCCTTGTGCGCGGCAAAGAAGCGTCGCCATTTGCGGCTGTAAATCCGTTGGGAAACCGGGATAAAACGCCGTTTTTATATCGCATGAACGCAAATGATTATTACCGCAAACGTGAATCCAATCGCCGCCTTCGGTGATTGTGCAACCCATTTCTTTTAATTTCGCGGTGACAGAGTCCATGTGTTTAGGGATAATATTTTCTACAACAACATCGCCGTTCGTGATTGCGGCGGCAATCATGTATGTACCCGCTTCAATCGGGTCGGGAAGAACGGTGTATTCGCCGCCGCGCAGTGAAGGAACGCCCGTTATACGAATGGCGGAAGTTCCCGCGCCGTTTATTTTCGCGCCGATTTTATTCAAAAAGCTTGCGGCATCAACAACATGCGGCTCTTTTGCGGCATTCTCAATCAAAGTAACGCCATCCGCAAAAACAGCCGCCATCATAATATTAATTGTCGCACCGACACTGGGGCAATCCAAATAAATATTCGCGCCCGTCAGTTTTTCTGCGGAAAGCTTAACAACCCCGTGTTCCTGAATGCAAGTTGCTCCAAGCGCGGCAAAACCTTTTAAATGATAATCTATCGGACGCAATCCGAGGTCGCAACCGCCGGGTAATGGCACTTCCGCATGCTTATAACGCCCAAGAAGCGCGCCCATAAAATAATACGAAGCACGCATTTTTTTTGTTAATCTTTCGTCTAAAACTTGCCCGTTTATTTCGCGGGCATCAACAATAAGCGTATGATTGTCACGGAATTCGCATTTCACTCCCATAGACCGCATTGCCGCTATCATGCCCAAAACATCTTCAATTTGCGGAAGATTATCAATTACACAAACCCCGTCAGACGCAAGTGCTGCGGGAAGAATAGCAACGGCCGCATTTTTCGCGCCGCTTATATTAACCTTGCCTTTTAACGTTTTTTGACCATTAATGACGATGTAATCCATTGCGCGTACACGTCCCCCACGAAAATATATAATTGAGGGTAAGTATACCACTTTCATTTTCAATATAAAAGTCTTTTTTTACAATTCTATTACAAATTTGTAAAAAATATTGACAAACATAAGAACGTATGTTTGCTAAGGTTCGCTTTCGGCTCGCTTAATTGATGCTCCAAGCTTGTTTAATCTTAAATCGAAGCGGTCATAACCCCTGTCTATGTGATGGATGCCGGAAATTTCTGTTGCCCCGTCCGCACAAAGAGCCGCAAGAACCAAAGCCGCGCCCGCGCGAAGGTCGGAAGCGGCAACCTGTGCTCCCGTCAAGCGCGAAACTCCTTCAATAATTGCGCTTCGGCTTTCAATTTTTATATCCGCGCCCATGCGTTTTAATTCGCCCACTTGCATAAAACGATTTTCAAAAACTGTTTCAGTAATTACACTTGTGCCGGAAGCGGTTGACATCAGGCTCATAAATTGGGCTTGCATATCTGTCGGGAAGCCGGGGTAGGGGAGGGTTTTCATGTCGGCGGCTATTATTTCGCGCGTGGGTTCGCAAAAAACACGCACGCTGTCGTCGTTTTCTTCCACGTTAATATTTACTTCTTTTAGTTTGGCGGTTACGGGCTTTACGTGGTCGGGAGTGACATTTGTTATTGTTACGTCGCCGCGCGAAATTGCGGCGGCAACCATAAATGTACCCGCTTCAATTCTGTCGGGAATTATGCTGTAACGCGGGTTTTGCGCCATCAAACGCGGTACGCCGTCTATTTTTATTGTATCCGTACCCGCGCCGCGAACCTTTCCGCCGATTGTGTTAAGAAAATTCGCGAGGTCTACTATTTCCGGTTCGTTTGCGCAGTTCTCCAAAATCGTTTGCCCCTCGGCAAGAGTCGCCGCCATCATAATATTTTCGGTCGCACCAACGCTTGGGAAGTCGAGATAAATTTTCGCGCCCTTCAGACGCTTTGCAGACACAGTGACGAATCCGTGCGAATGGTCAATAATCGCGCCAAGTGCAGAAAATCCTTTCAAATGCAAATCCACCGGCCGCGAACCGATTGCGCATCCGCCCGGAAGCGGAACCTTCGCCCTCCCAAATCGCGCAAGCAACGGCCCCATCACAAGAAACGAAGCACGAAGCTTCCCCACCAGCTCATACGAAGCATCCAACGAATTAACGCCACTCGCATCTAAAAAGCGAAGATCTTTTTCCTTTCCGGAGCTAACACCAAGCGACTCAAGCAACGCCAACATCGCGTCAACATCGCTTAAATCCGGTACGTTCTGTAAAACACAAGGCTGTTCCGTCAAAACAGAAGCCGCAAGTACCGGAAGTACCGCATTCTTAGACCCGCTTACTTCAACTGTTCCGTTAAGCGCACCGCACGGCTCAATAATAAATTTCTCCGCCATAACTCTCACCCAAAAATAATTTTTATATTATAGTATTTCCAATTTTACCGGATTTAACGCACATGCAATCTTAACACCGCATATAACGCCATGTTAACCAAAACGAAGTACGACTATTGACCAATAAAGAGTAGTGTGCTATACTACTCTTCAATGAACAGTAGTAGGGTGGTTTTTATGACAAGGAAAGATTTTTTGCGTAAACTACGCTTTGCATTGTGGGGCGGGTTTACCTGTAATGAACGCCGGGATGTAATTTCAGATTATGAGGGTTTTTTTGTGCAAGGACAATCCGAAGGTATTAGTGAATCCTCTATAGCTGAAGGATTAGGCGACCCGACAGCAATTGCTTTTAATTTGGCGAATGAATCGGGAAAGTGGATGCCAATCGGAGCGTTAATTCTTAAATACTTAACACAAATTTATTTTGCCTTTGGCGGAATTATCTTTTTTGGCACAGCGTTAGTCTATTACAATATGAATGCTGATGTAACCCTCGTTATTGCGGGAATATTATGTGTGTGCTTAATGAGCGTATCATTATTTTTTGCACTTAAAATGAAAATGACTGTACCTAACTTTCGGAAAGGGTTTAAGGGATTACTATTTACCAATTTAACGATATTAATTCTTGCCGCCTTCTGCATAATATTTTTCAACAGCAGAGCCAGTATGGATTTCGCCTTTTGGGTGTTTGAAAACTTCCAATCTCAACGGCTTAGGCTTACTACTGGTTTACTTGAAATTCGCATGATTTGTTTCCTCATAGCCGCTTTTATAGGCATATGGGGTATTGTGGGAACATGGAAAGGAAAAACAGAAAGATTTATTTCGGCTGTACACGCCGTTGGCTTTTGTGTGTATTTAGAAACGGTATACAAATTATGGCAGTCGTTGAATGATATCGAATTATATTGGCGCCCGGCGGCAAGAGCCAGCTTGGTTTATGTAATTTCTATAATAATAACAATAATATCGGTATTTGTATTAAAGGCATACGGAAAAGGAGCGGTGGCAAATGGCAAATAACCGCTTTTCATCATCGGATGCACAAATAAAAAAAGGGATATTAGAAACGTGTGTATTATTCATGATTAGCGAAAAGCCAACATATGGTTATGATGTTATGAAAACTATTAAACAGTATTTTCCCGAGGTAAACGAAAGCACTATTTATGCAATTCTACGGCGCTTGTATACGGATAACTGTGCTGATATTACGCTAAGCAATGATAGTGGCGGGCCCCAACGCAAATATTATCATATTACCGATAAAGGTATTTTGTCGTTAGAAAACAATGTTGTTTCATGGAAAAGAATAAATGATGTATTAACGCAAATGGGATTGCATGAATATAAGCAGAAGAACTTGTTAGACAGGAGGTGTGATTTTGCCAAATTATGATTTACGCTGTATGAAATGCAACCGCGAACATAATATTCGCGTAACAATGGCAGAAAAATCAGAGAAGCGAGTGCCTTGCCCGGACTGTGGCTCGTTTGAATTGGAAACAATTTTTAAAACGCCGCCCGCTTACGTAAAAAGCGTAGGTACCGTGAAATGTCCTAAGCGCGGCAGTTGCGGCTCAAGTTGCCCGCATTAAGAATTCGGAGGAAATATGTATATCGAATCTGCAAAATTAATTTTTTTTATTCCGCACGCTAATTCATTGAAAGAAAAGCGGCAAATTCGCCGAAGCATTGTTGATAAAACACAAAGGCGTTTTAATGTTTCTGTTGCGGAAGTGGATACGCAAGACATTCACAAAACACTGACAATAGGCATTGCCGTTGTATCGGGAGATGCCGCCCACGCACAAAATTCGCTTAACGAAATTATCCGCTTCATGGAAGAAAACACAGACGCGGAATTAACAACAGTAGAATAGGGGAAATAGTTCAATGGAATTCATAAAAGTTAACGAATTATCCTTCGACCCGCGTCCGCAAATGGGAAAAATTTTTGCGGAAGGTTTTTACGAATTTGGCGGGTTGAAATATTTCAGCAAGGACAAAGAAAAATTAGCACGCGCAACGGAGCATATTTTTTTGCTGGAAAAATTTTATGCGGCGGTTGATGGCGAAGAAATAATGGCGTTCATCGGTTGCACCGATAAAAAACCGCCCCCGTTAAAGTTAGACAAAAAAATATTAATTCGCGAGTTGGGATTTTTTCGCGGACGTTTAGCGCATTGGGGGTTGAATAAATTTTCCGTAAATCACAAATACCCCTTCGAAATGTCATCGCAGACGGGCTCAATCGAAATTGTCGCAACTGCGCCAAAACACAGAGGCAAGGGAGCGGCGTTCGGGCTTCTTTCGTATGTAATGAAAACAGAACCGTTTTCCGATTATATGCTTGAAGTGGTTGACACCAACACGCCCGCGATTCGTCTGTATGAAAAATTAGGCTTTAAAGAATTTATGCGCAAACCATCGCCCACAAAGAAAACCGGTTTTAATTTTTTCGTATACATGAAAACATAAGAACCTGTGTTCACTCAAAACACAGGTTCTAAAAATTAAGTTATTGTTCACTTCCCACAAGCACATTCCCTGTGTTGCAATCCACTAAAATTATATCGTCGCCTATTTTTTGTATTTTTTCCCACGGGATACGGTATTCCTGGTCACGACCGAAAACGCCCAGTACGCGACCGGGACCGGGCACAATTAATGCCGTTATTTTTCCTTCGTTTGTGTCAAGTTCCATATCGCTTACAAATCCGTATCGTGCGCCGTCACTTATGTTTACTATTTCTTTCTGGCGTAAGTCGTACATTCGCGCCATTTTATATCTCCTTTTTTAAAAACGCCAATTGATAATTAAATAATCTAAAAGAATCAGCCCCGCCAATGTCCATACGTAATATGAAAAATAGCGAAGCTTGCACGCCTTAATCAGCTTTAACAGCAATTTTATTGAAACGTATCCGACAAGCGCGCTGGCAACCGCACCAAAAAGCATTGGCGCAATGCCGATGTTTTCAATTGTGACGCGACCTCTTGCAAGGTCAAGAGCCTCAACGAAACCTACACCCGCGATTGCGATGATTGCAAGCATAAACGAGAAATTCGCGGCGGCTTCGCGTTTTATGCCGCGCCCCAACGCGCCCGTGATTGTCATTCCCGAACGGGAAATTCCCGGAGGAAGCGCGAGAGCTTGCATAAATCCTACAAAAAGAGCATCTTTGTAAGTTATTTCGGATTCCTCTTTAACGCAATTTTTGAATTTATCTGCCATAAGAAGCAATACGCCCGTTACGGTAAACGCCGCCGCAAGCCATATCCCGCTTGTAAAAATCGGGCCTTCAACTACGCGTCGAAGCGGAAACCCAACAACCACAGCCGGAAGTGTTCCAAGAATGAGAAGCCCCGTCATTTTGCTAAACGGATTTTTTATAAGCTTCCAGACATCCGGCCAGTACACCGCCAAAATTGCGGCAAGTGAACCAACGTGAACAAAGATATCAAATGTGAGCATATCCTCGTCGAGATGAAAAATCTCCCGCATAACCAAAAGATGCCCCGACGAACTGATTGGAAGAAATTCCGCAATTCCCTGAACAATTCCCAATATTATTGCTTCAAAGATTGACATATGTTACTCCTACCTCTTTGTATTTATCCCAAGTATACCACCAAGTCCGCCGCCCGCAATACCCAAAGCACAAACCATTACGGTGCGCCCGTCAACCGAAAATGTCGGAAGCATTACTATCATTACTATTGCCATGATAAGTACATAAACAAGCCCCGCGACCATTCCCCAAAGCCAGCCGCGTGTTTCCGAGCCGCGTGCCGCATCAAAACCCGCCACCATTACAGAAAGCACCGTTGTAATCGCCACCACTGTCGGTAAACTTCGTTCGCTTACAGTCGTGTAAGTAATAAGCATCGCATATCCCAAAAAAACTATGCTTGTAATGGCATACGCCATCAGCACCCCTATTACTAAATGCTTTAATTGCATTTTTGAAAAATTTTGTTTTGTCATGATGTTGAATCTCCTTCATGCGCGTTTTTACAATATACGCGAAGGTTATGAGAATATGCCAAGAGATGAAAAAAATTTCGTAGAACGCGTTAACCATTCGTAATAATATAGACTTTTCACAAAAATTACAGTATATACATATTGAGGTAAATAATATGCGGGGGTGGCACCCACAGACACGCGCTTTTTTGCCCGTGTAAAAACAGCAGAGCATATATCTGCCATCAAAATTTTGGAAAGGAGTGTATAACATTATGGAAAGTAAAATTTTGTTATATGATTCAAACAATGTAAAAATTGGGGAAACCTTCATACGTAGAGCAAAACAGCTTGTAAAGCAACAAAGAGCTGCATGGATAGATGATAGCCAAAATGCCGTTCGTTTTTTCCAAGATGTGGATGACTGGGAAACCGTTGCCGTTATGGATGAGGAAAAACCCCCCATTGATGACTCAAAGGATGATGCATGGCTGATTGCGTTAGCTGAAAGACGAATTAAGGAGCGTAAATGGTTTATACTCCACTCAGTTTTGACTATTCCGGTATGGCTTTTCTTGTTCTTTTTTTTCGGCTTTCTCACAAATAGAATGGAAATACCAATTTTCTTCACAGGAGTATGTCTAACAGCCTATTTAATCCATGCATGTTACTTTTTTGTTACAAGACAGAAATATCCGTCACAAAGCAAGAAAGAACGCAGGGCAAGGGCTTTGGCGGCAGAGGTTGCTTTTTTAAAAGCAGAGTTACAAAGATAAAAAGGGGTACACAAAAAGCAAGCCTGTCCGAAAGGATAGGCTTGTAGTCGTTTACAATCATTGTGGGTGGTGCACCAAAGATAACACTTAAGTTATTCGTTTTTGTAAATGAGTTTTGTGTATACTATTTTATGGTCAATACCGGTGTCATGCCTTGCTCTTATCATGCCCTGTTGAATTTGCGCCCATGTTACATCATAATTATTAACAAGAACATAGTATATGCCTTCGGTAAAAGCGGCAAAAGCAGGTGGGGTTTCAACAAGTCTTTTAAGATACTTGTAGGTATAATTGTATTCACTTTCACCCTCTGTATAAAAAAGTGTATATATATCTCCGTCAAAGCTTAAATCTTGAATGAAAAGAACAGGATAACCGTCTTTTATTTCCTCGTAATATTCAGGGCTGATGTTTTGGTTATCCAATGTATAATAAAATGCCAGTCGTACCATAGATGGTATTTCCGCCTCTGTCTTTGAAACAAATGCGTCCCAATCAGCCTGCCCTGAAGTTATGCTACCGTTTTCGTAAACAACCAATCCATCAGCCTTTGCGTTTTCCAATGAATAATTAAGTGGTATTTCTCCGTATGGTATATAGCCATCATGATACGATATTTCTGTATCACAGGAAGTTAATAAAATTAAAGATAGTATGATTATAAAAACTTTTTCCATGCGCTTCTCTCCCTGCCAACAAAGTTAATTTGTATTATAATGATACTTTAAGTAATAACAATTGTTTCTTGTGGTAACTTATTGTTCATTTTATGATAAATATACAAAAAAATCAACAGTTACCAATTCGTATTAATAGAGTATTCCATTGTTTGAAAGCCTTTTTTTGTGGCTACTTCCCGCCGCGCCCTACGTAACCGGGCGCAATTATTGTTGGCGACTTAGACGGTGATGGTCGGGTAACAAGTGCTGATGCAACCGCTCTCGCTAGGTATCTTGTAGGTTACGCTGCGCAATTGACCTGCGTGCCGCAGATATAAATGGCGATAGACACGTACCAAATAAGCCCAATGAAATTTTAGAGAAATGCCACGGTTTTTTACGCAATTTAACAGATGAAGAAGCCGCGTATTTAGTGAAGGAATACGAAGCTTGGACATCATACGATTACCCAAAAGATTTTCAATTTATCGCTAATAATTTTTCCGACCCTTATGAATGGCAATAGTATAGTAATCAAGTTGACACAACCACAAACTGTAAGCATAATGGAAAAGTCTTTATGAAGAAATTAAAATTAAAGTCCAAAAAGGGATACCGTCGTCGAAAGTGACCCCAACCCCGGCAGAAGTGAAGTTTTCGTTAAGCAAATTCTCTTTGTGTGCGGGCGAACTAAGCCAAGCGTTAACCACTTCCCGCGCAGAATCCTGCCCCTTTGCGATATTAACCCCCGCCGCAGAAAAAACCACGCCAAACCGCAAAAGCATTTCGTCGGGTTCGCCATAAATCCGCGACTCATGCCCGAAAAACCCAAGCTCCGCCATTTCCTCGGACCTATACCGCGCAATCCGCGCAAGTTCCCAATTAAACGCCAAAGCCTCAACCCCCTGCATCTCCCTCTCTCTGTTAATCTCAAAAACCAAATCCGTCTCAATTCCCGAAAACAAAAAACAAGCACAAACCAATAAAACTTCCATATAATTTCACCTCAAAAATAATTGTTCCAAAAAAAAAGGAGGATATACATGGACAACAAAGTAGATGTAGTCATTGGCGGCGAAATAATAACACTTAAATCGTCCGAGCAACCGGATTACCTCCAGCGTCTTGCCAGATATGCAGACGAGAAAATAGAAGAAATAAAATCTAAAAGCAAGGCGGCGGCGATTGACGACCGCGCAAGGAGCCTGTTGATTGCACTGAACATAGCGGACGATTATCACAAAGCTTTAGACAAGTTCGCCCGTTTGGATTCATTGCACAAGCGCTTAGTGCATGAAATGGGCAAGCTTCAAGAAGAAAACGCGCAAATAACGGAAGAAATGAAAAAGTTGAAAGCAGAACTTGCCTCTACTCAAAAAGAACTTGACGAATTTATAAAAAGCTTCGATACAGAAAACGCACCCGAGGGCGAAAATATTCTCACATTACCGAAAAAAGCAAGAAAAACGGCGGCACGTTAATGCCGCATGAAAAACTGTCAGCTCTGCGAAAGCTGATGGCTGAACGCGGCATAAACGCATATATAATAACAAGCGCAGATGCCCACGCAAGTGAATACACTGCGCCTTTTTGGCGTGGACGCGAATGGATTTCGGGATTCACGGGTTCCGCGGGCATAATGGTAATTTTCCCCGAAGAAGCCGGCCTGTGGACAGATGGAAGATATTTTATTCAAGCCGAAAAAGAATTAGAGGGCAGCGGCATAAAACTATTCAAACACGGCGAACCAAACGTGCAGAAATACACAGAATATTTAGCAAAAAATCTACCCGCAAGCGGAAAGCTAGGTTTCGATGCACGTACGGTAACGGCCGCGGATTTTTTAAAAATTAAAGAAGCGTTACAGGACAAAAAAATTTCCTTCGCACATAACGAAGACTTGCTAGACGAAATCTGGGTAAATCGCCCTCCGATGCCCGAAGAAAAAGCATTTGAACACGCACCGCAATTCGCGGGCAAATCCGCAAAAGAAAAACTTGCCGATGTCCGCGCAATAATGAAGAAAAAAAACATCGCGGCGTACCTTGTCACCGCGCCGGAAAGCACGGCATGGCTTGCAAACCTTCGCGGGCGTGACATACCGTGCCTTCCCGTTGTATATGCGTTTTCGTTAATCACGCAAGACGAAGCTCATATTTTCATCGACCCGCAAAAAATCGAATCTACCCTTCTCCCTGATTTTACTTTGCACGATTATAATTCACTCCCGAGTTTTCTGAAAAATTTCAAAACGGAAAAAATATATTACAACCCAACAAACACAAATGTTCAGCTTACGGAAGCTATTCCGATAAAATCAGAATTAAAACCCGCAGACGATATAATTCCCCTGTTGAAAGCCGTAAAAACACACGCCGAGCTTGCAAACATAAAAAACGCCTTCATAAAGGAAGGCGTTGTACTAACAAAAATGCTTTTTTGGCTGCATGAAAAAATAAAAGAACGCCCCGTTACAGAGGGCGAAATAGCTCGTGTTTTACAAAAAACAAGAAAAACACAAGCGCATTATATTTGCGACAGTTTTACAACAATTTGCGCATACGGCTCGAACGCGGCACAAGCACACTACAACTGCGGTGAAACAGGAGCGGTTCTGCATGAACGGGGCTTTCTCCTTATCGACACGGGAGGGCAATATCTTGACGGCACAACAGACACAACCCGTACAATCTGCCTGGGAGAAATAACCGATGAAATGAAACGCGATTTCACTTTGGTGTTAAAGGGAAACATCGCGTTGTCACACGCCGTTTTTCCAAGCGGAACAACCGGCTCTGCGCTTGATATTTTGGCGCGGCAAGCTTTGTGGGAAAGCGGACAAAATTACCGTCACGGAACAGGCCACGGAATCGGCTATTGTCTAAGCGTACACGAAGGCCCCCACAATATTTCCCAAACATATAACGCCGTAGCCCTTGCACCCGGAATGCTGGTCTCCAACGAGCCTGCCATTTACAAAGAAAACCGCTACGGCATTCGCACAGAAAATATCTTATGCGTAACAGAAAAAAAACCCGGCGGTACATTTTTAACCTTTGAAACCCTAACCCACTGCCCCATAGACACCCGCGCAATATCCCCCGAACTACTAACCCCCACAGAGCGCGGCCGCTTAAATGACTACCACAAAAGAACCTACGAAGTCCTGTCTCCCCACCTAACCACCCATGAGCGCGAATGGCTAAAACAAGCTACACATCCAATTTAATAAAAAACCTCTGCGAACCGATAAATACGGTTTGCAGAGGTTTTTGGGTTCACAGATTAATGCTGTGCAGCATTAAATCAAGCGAATTGTTTTTTGGGTAATTACATTCGCTCCGACGAGCTGCGTCAGACTGCCTACGGAACTGTCAAATACATTAAATTGCGTAAAAGTTTCTGCTGCCGCTGTCAAAGCCTCTGCAGTTATACCCGGGCGCGGGTTATTTATACGCACAGATTTTTGTTTGCCCGGTGACGTTAAGAATGTCAATACACAAGTTTCGTTTGTTACCATAATTTCACCTCCTTTCTATCAGTAATGGGGTGCTGCCTTTTCTAAAATTCAATAACGCGTTCACTGAAAACCTTCTCCACATTGCACACTTGGAAAGCGTTTAATCGCATAGCGATATCGTATAATTGTGCATCGGTTGCGGTTGCAATAAAATGGCGGAACGTAAACCGGCTGCCTTTGTCGTAACTAAGTACGAGCCGTCTTGAAAGTACTGCTGTAGTTGGCATTAATTTTCCTCCTTTCTGTTTGAGATTTTTTTGATTAAAATTAGACTACTGCCCTGCGGCTGGTTTCGGTAATATGAACAGATTCTGCGGCTATAGGAGCACCTGAGCCAAACATTACCGCGCCGTTTCCTATTAGTCCGGAAATACTGAGATTTGTAGCATTTACGGTTTTGTGTTCATTCCCACGAGGAATTCTAAGGGTTGCTACTTTTCCAAGATCGGTTTTGAACTTCAAAGTAAAGTGCACTTGTGGTGTAGACATATATTTCACCTCCTTCCTTTTGAAATTTTCTTAGCTTTTCGCCTTACGCTGTTGTCAGCTCATCCCTGACGGTGTAGTTACCGCGGCTTATCGCTTGGTCGGTTCTGCGGATGCCGTTAATCGCAGTTTTGAGTGCGGTTAATTGCTCGCCGGTCAGGCTCGCATTAACGCGGCTAAGAGTTTGAACAGTGTTGTTACCATTAATAAATCTAATGGCAGCATTGACTGGCGTTCTGTTTACTGTCATGTGTTCACCTCCTTTCGTTTTTTTACTAAGGTTCCTACTTGTGGTGCAGCCCTGTTCGTGTCGGGCAACCTTGTGATGCTATTATACACGATACGTGTAATATGTCAATAAGAACCGTTCTAAGTTTTTTGCAATATTAATTCATATGTAAAAAAGCCCCCTTTAAAAGGAAGCTTTTTTTGCGGTACATTTTTCGTTTAGTATAAACTGGGCGATTTTTGCGAAATTTTTTGGGTTGCCGCTTGTGTAATATTCGATTATTGCCGGAGAATTTTCCGGCGGCGGGGGGAGAATCTCTCGCGTGGCTTCCGCTGTTGCCGTCGCGGGGTTTATAAATATAATTTCGCCCAATGTGCGGGTTAGTGCGTCGGTTAGAAGGGGATAGTGCGTACAGCCCAGAATAAGAGCGTTTACTTTTCCGCGAAGGTCTGAAAAATAATTTTCGGCAGCGAAGTTCAACAGAGGATTATTTTTAGTAAGCCCCGCTTCAACCATCGGCGCGAAAAGGGGACAGGCACGAACGTATAGTTTGCAATTTTTTTCTTCCTCGTAAAAAAGTTTCTGGAAAACGCCACTTTTTACCGTGGTTTCCGTTGCCGCAAAAACCGGCTTAAAATCATGACTTTGTTGCGCAAGTAACAAAGTCGTTTTTACAGCCGGGCGGATTGTGTCAATAATCGGAAGCCCGGGAAATTCCTTGCGAAGCGGCTCAAGCGAAACGGACGAACTTGTTCCGCACGCCATTACTATTGCTTTCGCGCCTTTTTTTAAAAGAAAGCGAATTATTTCGCGTCCGTAAATAAAAAGTATTTGCTCATCTTTGCCGCCGTATGGTGCGCGGGCGGTGTCGCCTACGTATATTATGCTTGTTTGCGGTATCAAGCGGCGCAGTTCTTTTACTACCGTAAGGCCGCCAACGCCGGAATCAAATACCCCCAGCATGTTTTTTTTCCAATGCGATTTCTATTAAAATTTCAATTAATTTTTGACGCGGTATGCCGCTTTCTTCCCACATTTTTGTGTACATACTTATTGCGGTGAATCCGGGTATCGTGTTTATTTCATTGAAAATAACGCGATTTTTTTTGTCTATGAAAAAATCCACGCGGGAAAGGCCGCTTCCGCCGATTGCACGGAAAATTTCCAATGCGTATTTTTGAATTTCTTTTATTGTTTCTTCGGGGAGGTTTGCGGGAATTACTGTTTTGGATTCGGGGTTTTGATATTTTGCTTCGTAGTCGTAGAAATCGCCTGCCGCAAGAACTTCGCCCGGAACAGACGCTTTCGCGCAAACTCCCGCGCCTAGAATTCCCACCTCAACTTCGCGGCCTTCAATGCATTTTTCCACAACTACCCGTGAAGAAAATTTTAACGAGGTTTCCAACGCGGTACGGAGTTCTTTCCGGTTTGCGGCTTTGGAAATTCCGATTGACGAACCACCGACGGTCGGTTTTACAAAGCACGGGTATCCTATTTTATAACGAATTTTTTTCATAACTTCGCCCAAATCAATGTCTATTTCGTCCGCGCCGAACACAAGAAATTCCGCTTGCGGAATTTTTAAACTTTTCACAATTAATTTCATAATTGCTTTGTCCATCGCGGCGGCAGACGCAGCAACATTGCAACCCACATATGGGATTCCCGCAAGTTCGCACAGCCCTTGAATTGTTCCGTCTTCACCATTTGAGCCGTGAAGCACCGGAAAAACTACATCTACCGGAATGTGTTTTACTTTTTCGCTAACAATGCGAAGAAGCCCGCGATTCACCCTGTCGGGGCTTAAAATCGCAGGAGTTCCGAATTTTTCCCAATTGATTCCCTGTATGTTGTCAAGTTTTCCGTCGTACATTAACCATTTTCCCGCTTGCGTAATGTACACGGGAATTACCGTATGACCGTTCAGCGCGTTCAAAACAGTTGCGACGCTTTCTTTTGATATATCATGTTCCGGCGATACGCCCCCGAAAAGAACCAAAATATTTTTTCCCATTTAACACCTCTGATTTAATTTTTTTCATTGTACAGTATATGTTATAATTATTCAAAAGGAGAGAATTGAAATGAATTTGTTTTCAAAAATAAAAGAAGGCTTGGCAAAAACGCGTGAAAGTTTAATCGGCAATGTGAATCAAGTTTTCGCGGCGTTTCGCACGGTAGACGAAGAACTTTTCGAGGAGCTTGAAGAAGCTTTAATCATGGCGGACATGGGCGTTGAGACTACGATGTCAATTTTAGAGAAACTTCGCGAGCGTGTGAAATTGGAAGCGGTGAAAGACGGCGAAGTTGTAAAGACGATGCTTGCGGAAGAAATTTCCGCCGCGCTTACCGCCGATACCGAGACATTTGAATTAAAAACACCCGCCGTACTTTTAATTATTGGCGTAAACGGCGTTGGAAAAACCACGACCGTGGGAAAATTAACAAAGTGGTTTAAGTCGGAAGGAAAATCTGTGTTGGTGGCAGCGGCAGATACATTCCGCGCCGCCGCAATCGACCAGTTGGGCGTATGGTGCGAACGCGCCGGCGTTACAATGATTCGACAAGCGGATAATTCCGACCCGGCTGCCGTTGTTTACGATGCGGTTTCTTCTGCAAAAGCACGCGGAATTGATTTATTAATCGTAGATACGGCAGGGAGACTTCATAATAAAAAGAACCTCATGGAGGAGCTTCGTAAAATTAATCGAATAGTTTCGACTCAATTTCCCGAAGCCCACAGAGAGGTTCTTCTTGTGCTGGACGCAACCACCGGGCAAAACGCGCTTCAACAGGCAAAATTATTCCGCGAAGTCGCTGATATCACCGGAATTATTCTCACAAAACTTGACGGCACAACCAAAGGTGGCATCGTTGTTTCAATTAAAAATGAACTTGAAATTCCCGTACGCTTTGTAACCGTAGGTGAAGGCATCGACGATTTACAACCGTTCGATGCGGATATGTTTGCAAGAGCTTTGTTCGAGACATAAAGAAAGCCCGGAGTGCCGGTCCTATATTTTGACACCTAGCCCGAGAGCTAGGTGGGTGTCCGCAACAAAGTTTCCGCCTTCCGACTGAATCGGCACGGCGTATGCTTTGCAATAATAGGACTCCCGTTTTGCGTCTGTAGGTTCAAAATAATAGGGTATCGAGCACACCAGGCTCTGTTTTAAGATATTATAATCCGTAACGCATGAAATATGCAAGCTAAAAAATAACAATTTAACAGGAAATTTTCGAAAAATTTTCCTTGAAAATCTTATTGACATCTTCGGGGATAAAATGCTAGAATGCAACACGTATCTTTAAACAAGGAGCGGATATATGTATTGCACAAAAAAAATGACAATATGTAAGGCTATCACAAGCCTGATTTGTGTTTCGCTATTGTTTGTGGCTTTGTTCGGAGCAGTGACGGTGATTGCCGAACCGACACCCGAACCAACCGCCACGCCTACGCCCACACCTACACCTACCCCCAGGCCGACGCAAGGTATTATGGAGGTTATAAATGTGTCTGCCGAGCAGGGTGAAACCGCAAGGATTTCTGTCATGCTTAGGGAGAATCCGGGTATTGCAGGCTTAATACTTACTATTGAATACGACCAAACAAGGTTGCGTTTTAACCAGCCGAGATCTGTAATGCGCAATACTGCGCTAAGAGGAATGAATTTTTTAGGACCGAATGAGGATACATACAGGCGTAGCCCATTCAGAGCAATATGGTACGGAACTACAAACAATGTCTCTACCGGTGTATTGTTGACTATGGACTTTACCGTTTTAGATTATGCCCCGCAAGGCGATGCATTCGTAAGGGTAAGGGTCGAGGACAGAGATGCCAATGACCGCGACGGTGCAATCGTTCCATTTGCCCCGGCAGAAGGAAAAGTTGCTGTTACGGGTATTCCGCGGTCCACGCCGGAACCAACGTCCACACCGGCTCCAACCCCTACACCGGAGCCGACTCCGTCATCACCTACACCAACCCCCGAGCCAACGGTAGCACCTACGGCGGCTCCATCACCTTCACCGGAACCGACTTCTCAACCACAGCCTACGCCCGAATCACCACAACCTACACCTCCCGCCGGCGGGTCATCACCATCACCATCACCATCGTCGCAGAATGACAGTTGGCAGACGGTAGTACCCGCAGAAGTGGATGTGCCGGATTTGCCCCCTGAATTACAGGAAATAGTTGAAGATTATATGGTTTTTACGGTGCTTGACGAAGAGGGTGCCGTATCCGAAAGAGTTTTAATGTCAGTACCGTTCGGGCGGCGCAATGGCGCAATGGTTGAATCACTTGTGGCGTTTCGTATCGGCGCGGGCGAGGAATCTGCGATTATAATTCCAAGCCTTTATGATGAATCTTCATCGGAAATGCGTTTGCTTGGATACACGGGGGAACTTTATATGGTAGCCCCAAATCTCGTAAGTTTTGCCGATGTTTCACAGGGTTCCTGGTATAACAAAGCTGTTTCGTTTGTTGCGGCGCGGGAACTTTTTACCGGTGTAGGTAATAATTTATATGCCCCGCAATCAACAATGACGCGGGCAATGTTTGTGGCTGTTCTTTCGCGTTTAGACGGCATAGACCCGGCGAATTATAATGTATCACCGTTTTCAGATGTTGCTATTGGAAACTGGTACGGCGCGGCAATTGCGTGGGCTTACTCCGAAGGCATTATTGATGAGGGAATATTACATGGTTCGGCAACGGGCGAGTTCCGTCCGCATGATGATATAACCCGCGAGGAAATGGCGGTAATTTTTGCGAATTACTTGTCTATGCGTGATTTTCCGCTGGTTCAACTGAATGTTCCCGAGTTCTACGACTTAAATGAAGCCAACCCTTGGTCTAGGGTCGCTATACAGGAAATGCGCCAACACGCTATAATATCCGGGGTAGGTGGCAATCTTTACAACCCGAAAAGTTATGCCACCCGTGCCGAAGTTGCGCAAATATTTACAAACCTTGTGCGAGCGATAGTTGGCTTAAGTTAAAAAAATCTTAAGGAGATGAAGAGAAATGAAGAAATGGTTTTTGTCTTTTGCAGTGATGGCACTTGCGCTGTCTGTTATGCTTTCAACGGTAGCCTTTGCCAGTGAGCCAAGAGATAGCGGAAGGATAACAGCAAAGGTGGATGGCGTGCCGACATTAGTAGGTACGCAAGCTGACAGAACTGAACTTTTGGCACGCATCGTATATGCAGAGGCTCGTTTTGGTGAAACTGATCCATCCGTAGATGGTACTGATGTTGCCACAAACCGGTATTGGGCGACGGATGAAGTAATGAATCTTTTTAAAGCTGCAATTAATGCTGCCAAAGTCGCAGTTACAAACATACCGGTAGCACCCGGGGTAGAATTCGATATAACCATAGGAATTGAAGGCAACACAGGCTTTGCAGGAATGATAATGCAACTTGGCTTCCCAACAGAAATTGAAGTAAGAGGCTTTAGTGATTTTAGCGATGACTATGACCCCCTTGCCGGTGGTAATTTTAATGAAGGTCTTGACTTTGATGCCGGTTTTACCGCACCGATAAATGATGCCGGTGGAATTGAAATAGCCAGAACAGCTGACGGATACAACTTTTTACACACTGGCTGGGCAGGCAGAACCGAAGATTTTGAAGGAAACGGTAATTTGTTTACCTTTACAGTACGCGTAGCATCCGGCACCACACCAGGGTTTTTGAATAAACCGATTACAATAGCTATTGCTAATGCAATACCCCCACACAATGAAAACCCCACGGGTGCAGATATGGTACCGTTGCGCATAGAACTTCCTTGCGGAACAGTTGGCGGTGGTCTTGTTGCTGGTGCAATTGGTCAAATTGGTCACATTACAGTAGTAGCACCAACCACACCTTAATAAAAAACCGATAAATATAAAAAAGAGCTGTTGCTAAACTGCTAAAAGCAGTAAGTAACAGCTTTTTTTGTGAGAAACTAATGATATAAAGAAAAAGACCTCCACGAACCCCTCGGAAGCCTTGTATTGTGCTCTGCGCTTGGCACGAATCGAACGTGCGACCTACCGCTTAGGAGGCGGTTGCTCTATCCCCTGAGCTACAAACGCGAGTTGTCTTTGGAATTGTGGATGCGATAAAAGCTAACTTTCGAAGGGAAGTATAGGTGATATAAAAGGGATTGTCAAGAATTCGGGCGTCTTAATTCACGGTAAACGTATGTGGCGAAAATCTATTTTTACCCCAGAAAGTTTTTTATTTATATTTACATACTTATAATGTATTATTTATCCATAAAAAAATCAATGAGGAAAGAAATGAAAACAAGACAAGAAATCAAGGCAGAGGTAAAAGAGGCAATGAAGGCGCTACTCGACTGGGTTTATCCGCCCGTTTGCATATCCTGCCGTACTTTGTTGCCATTGAACGAATCACGGCGGTTTATCTGCGAGCCATGCGAAAATCTTTTTGAGCCAATAATTACGCCGTTTTGTGAAAAATGCGGCGCGCCAACGCAAGTGGAATCAAAGCATTGCGCTTCGTGTTTCGGAAAAAATTTTATTTTCGAGCAGAATCGTGCTGCTTTTACATACGACGAATTAATTCGCGACCTTCTTCATCAAATGAAATTTCATAATAAAAAACGTGTGGCACAAGGGCTTGGTTTGTTTTGGGCGATGCAGTTTTCACAAAAGGATTTGCAAGAAGATTTCACGCTTGTTCCAATGCCGATGCATCAAAAAAAACAGCGCGAACGCGGCTTTAACCAGGCAGAAATTCTTACCGCCGCGCTTTCAAAAAAACTTGGGTATCCGATGGAAAATATTTTAATCCGCACCCACGATACTCCGCCACAAGCCGGGCTTCATCCTTCGCAGCGCGCAGAAAATGTGAAAGATGTTTTCGCAATTCGCAAAAATGAAATCGTCGAAGGAAAAAAAATTATTTTGACAGACGACATTTTTACAACGGGCTCAAGCTTGAATGAATGCGCAAAAACCTTGAAAAATGCGGGCGCATCAAAAATTTTATGTATGACTTTAGCCATTGCAGTAAAAAATACTAACAAACACTAATTATATTTTACCAAAATGCCGATATATAAATTGAAGAACAGAAGTTGAGAAAGGAGGGCCGTAAAATGGACATGAGAATTTCAAGCGTATACAATGCCTACAGTGTGCAAACGGGAAGGGAAACCGCCCAAGCAGCGCGGACGGAAAAAAAGCGCGCCAATGCCGATGAGGTGTCCCTATCGGCCCAAGCGGGAGACTACCAAGCCGCAAGGAACGCCGTAGCAAACGCACCTGATATTCGCGAAAACTTGGTAAGCAGCATACAAGAAATGCTTAACAGCGGAACGTACCGTGTAAGCGCGCAAGACGTTGCCGCGAGCATTTTCAAGGGATTGTAAGTTTTAAACAAATACAAGGATGTTATAAAAAAGCTCTTGCGGACAGGTAAAACTGTTTGGAGGAGTTTTTGTGCTGGGAAGGTCGATTAGAATGGCTGGAATGATACACCAACTGGTTGACGTAATGAACGAACAAACAGAGCGTCATACAGAGCTTTATGGGCTTTCGCTGGAAGAAAAGGATGCAATAATCAAAAACGATATAGATACCTTGCAGAATCTTGTAAATTTAAAAAATATGGTAATCTCGCAGAACAGCCGTTTGGAGAAACAGCGCATTTCTCTTGTAAACGACATCGCAGAGGTAATGGGTCATAAGAGCAAAGACCTCTCGCTGGCGGACGTAATAGAAATGCTGAAAGAGCAACCAAACGACCAAGAGATTCTACGGGAATCGGGAACAAAACTGAAAGAAGCTGTTAACAAGTTGAAAGAAGTCAATGATATAAATAAATCTCTGCTGGAAAGTTCAATCGAATTCGTGGAATACTCGCTGAACGCCCTGCGCTCGACCATAGAGCCGGAGCTGCCCGAGTATCCGACACGCCTTCCGCACGCCAACAACGGCGGCGCGGGAACATTTAACACTACCAGTTAGCGTAGCGTTGGGGCTTGGGGCGAAGCCCCATTCAATTAAAAAAAAGGGGATTAAGACGATGGGTTTTGGGGGATTATCAATTGCAACTACCGGTATTCGCGTCGCGCAAAGAAACCTTAACGTAACGGGGCATAACATTGCCAACGCCGAAATAGCGGGTTATTCACGTCAACGGATTGTTCAGGCTACCGCAACCAGCCGTTGCGCGGGGTTCAGTGCCGCGGGTAACCGTATGTTCGTCGGAATGGGTGCGCACTGGAGCGAAGTCCATCAAATCCGCAATGAATTTCTTGACATAAATTTTCGCAACAATGTAAGCCAGCTTAACTTTTATTCAAAAAAAGTTGAAGCAGGTGTAGAGATTCAAACGCTTTTGGGAGAGCTTCAAGGCTCGTACCCATTCCAAGCGGTACTTAATGATATTTGGATGTCCATTCAAGAACTTACTAATACGCCCGAAGGTTTGGCAAACCGTCATTTCTTTCTTGCCAATGCAAACACATTTATAACGAAGGCACAGGATGTTTTTGACGGCCTTGTTAGATATCAAACAAATTTAGACCTTCAAATACGCGAAATGGTAAATGGGCGCAACGGGATAAACGCAACAGTAGAGGCAATCGGCGAATTAAACCGTTTAATCCGTCTTAGCGAAGGTCACGGCGATAAAGCAAACGACTACCGTGACGAGCGTCACCGTCTTGTAGACCATCTTGCGACGATGATCCCCATAGACGTATGGCAGGGGCCGAACGGCGACGTGAATATAACATCTTTGGGGCATCATATTTTAACCGGAACATCGCAATCACTGATGGGGTTGCGTTATATCTCAAACGATATGCCGTTTGTAGAGCCTGTTTTCACCACCTCGCCGGATATTCTTTCGTCGGGAACACCCCCGTCCGAATTTACTTCTTATTTAAACTATATCACTCCACTGCTTCCCGAATTAAACAACGATCGCGGAGGTTTGATCGCGCTTATTCAAGCAAGAGGAAATGCCCCCGCGAATCATCTTAGCGCGGATATTTTGCCGCCCATGCCCCCGCAAAGAATAATCGAACTTGCGGGAATAGTAAGCGATGCGTTTGCAGTTTACCTTCCAGCGGGTTCTGCCGGGGATTTTAGCGAAAGATTAGCGGAAGTAATCTCCATCGTAAGCGCGGAACTGGCGGCCGCAATCGCCGCCGACCCTTCCGACCCTGCTGAAATAGCAAGACTTCAAACATTGAGGGAAAATCTTCTCGACGCGCAATCTCACTCGGAACGCGACAGGAATATTTTTATCCGGCGTCTTGTGAACACCCCCGCCGGAACATCTGCACACACCGATTTATTGATTGAAATAGACCGCGATTTTGCCGCGCAAATGCATAATCATCGTGCGCATGTGTGGTCATTGGAACACGCAATGATACCGCAGGTTCAAATGAATTTAGACAGAGTCGTAAACAGTGTTGTAACAATGATAAATGATGCTTTAACGGGCAACTTACGCGGCAAGGACGGAAATTTTCTTTTCTACCAAACAGACGATGACGGCAACCCCCTTCTTGCGTTTGATGAAAACGGCTTGCCCATCATTAACCCCTTCAACGGTGAGCAAGAGAGAATTCCCATACGTCCATTGGATGGAAATATCCCGCCTCGTGAAGGTATTCCGCTATTTATCCGTGATGTGGACGTAAGAGAAAGAGAAGTACGAGAAAGAGAAGCTCCCGGCACATGGACTGCTACATGGCCGCTTTCTCAATTCGAAAACCCAAACCGCGTCGAAACCGTTTTCACAACAACCAATATCCGCATAAACCCGGAATTTTTGTTGGACGGCGGTCATAATAATTTGGCTCTTTCCCTAAGCGGTGACCCGGGAGACACAAGACTTCTTAATGCACTTCAAAATATATGGGTGTCCAACGAAGGCCCGTACTCCGTTACAATAGGCGACCTGAACTTCAACATACAAGACGCGTACATTCGCTTGACAGGACAAATCGCAACGGAAACCGCCGCCGCCGCCTCAAAAGTGTCATCTCAGACAGTTAAGGTAGAACAAGCACATAATATGCGAATGGCTATAAAAGGCGTATCAATGGACGAAGAAATGAGCGCGATGTTGCGTTTCCAATTTGCTTTCCAAGCCGCGTCACGCGCGTTTAATGTAATAGATTCCATGATTGACAGACTAATAAACGGCACAGGCCGTGTCGGATTATAGGGGGTGTTAAGAAATGCGTACAGCGTTTTTCGGGTTACATGTTGCTACATCGGGTTTGCACACCGCGCGCGGAGCGTTAAATGTAACTTCGCATAATATAGCCAATGCGGAAATTCCCGGCTTTTCCCGCCAAGTTACACAAATGCAGGCAGGCCGCCCGCTTGCCGGCACAGGCAGAGGTATGTACGGAACGGGTTCGCAGGTTACCGGCGTAATTCAAATACGCGACCGCTTTCTTGATAAGAAATTTTGGAGCCAAAACGCGCTTGCGGGGCGGTTTACTTCGGTTAATCAGCATTTAACATTTGTTGAAACCGTGTTTAATAATGTAAGCGACGTGGGCGTTATGAAAACCTTTAATCGTTTTTTCTCCACAACTCAAGATTTAACAACGCGTGCGCATGAGTTAACCTTCCGCACGAATGTTATAACAACCGCGAGTTCGTTAACGGAGCAGATTCGGCAGAACGCCGCTTCGTTGCAACGTCAGCAACGCGATTTAAACATGGAATTTGCAGACGTAGTTACAACAATAAACAGTCTTGGCAATCAATTGGCAGATATTAACCGTCAAATTCATTTATTTGAACGCAACGGCGACAACGCGAACGATTTGCGCGACCAACGCGCTTTACTTATTGACCAGCTTTCCGAACTTGTTAACATAGAAGTTGACGAGCGTGATTTTTCGCGTCCGGGCGTGCAACACGACCGTCGCCTTTCCATATTGATAAACGGTCAAATGTTTGTAGACCACACACACGTGAATCTTTTACAGCTCGTACCGAGAGATAACCCATATATAGAGAATTCCGGCACGAAACGCAACGAAATGGATGTACCCGGTCTTTACGATATATTTTTTGCGAATACGGGTTCGCGTTTCGATATTCACAGCCCAACATTGGGCGGAGTGTTGCGCGGAATAGTTGATGTCCGCGACGGAAACGGCGGACAACAGACCGCACCTCCGACACTAACCGGGCGGTTTATGATACAAGCACAGCTTAGTGCTTTGAATAGAACAACAAACTTCCTAAACGGTATTGAAGCAAGACTTCTTGCTCTTGCAAGCCCCTCAGAAATGCCCGCGTGGGTTGCCTCGTGCGATGCCGCATTTGCCGCGATTGAAGGCACTTCTCCCACAAACCCCGTAAGAAACACGACACAAGCCAACGCATGGTTAACGGAGCTTCTTGCGATTCAAACACAGCGCGAAGGTTATCACGCAACAATTGCGTCTACACGTGGCGCGCTTACGACAACCATAGGGTTAGCCGGTATACGCGCAACAATAGGCGTGAAGTTTTTGAATGACAACCCCGGATTCAATGATTTACTTAACAATATCCAATCCGTTTTAGATGAAATTTCAAATGACGAATTTGATTTAGATACCTTTAACTTGGATGCTTTTACGTCCAGATTGGAGGATGCAATCCGCAATTTGCATACCGCGCTTGATAATCACCCCGATTTTGTAAATCAAAATTTACTTAACACTCTTAGCAGCCGTGCAGACAACTTGAGCAACTTGGTCGTGCCTTTGCGCACCGCTTTAAACAATTTAGAAACCCTTAACCCCGACCCAAATCTTGATGCAACCATTACAACTGTAATTAATGCAATTGACCAGTTAAACACCGCAGTTACAAATATTGCCGAAATTACAACCTTCGCAGACCGCTTGAAGGTTCAGCTTGATTGGGCAGTTAGCAACGTGCAGGTTATGATTAACTCAATTGAACGAAGAATCTACGAAATTGAAAACGGAATCAGTGCAGGCAATGTCGAAGAGTATGCAGACCTTCTACTGCTTTTACAAAACGAGATTGTTGCGTTGCGCAACATTGCAGAAGCATTGGAAACTATGCCTTCTCCCAGTGTTTATGATGATGAAGCCGTTCTGACAGCCTTTATTAACGGCTTGCTGGATGATTTAAACGGCAACGAGGGAATTACCCGCTTCATTGAAATTCTTGAAGATATAGCTGATGCTCCTATACCCGACGGCAGGTCAATTCCCGGTGTTCCTACAACAACTTTCAAAGGAATACCATTCTATATGAACCAGCTTAACGAACTTGTACGCACATTTGCCCGCGCAATAAATGAAGGGCGCAACCGCGACGGAAATATGATTCCGCCTACCGTGATTGGACGAGACGCAAACGGCACGAATATTTATTCAACCCCGGTGGGGCATATATTTGGCTTTGACGCAAACGGCGAAAACAGAAGTGCCTTGTTCTTCACATTTGAAGACCATTTGGGCAACCCGGCGGTTTTAGATGATGATGACCCGTTCAGAAGCCTTCGTATGTGGATAATGTCCGAGACGGATGCGGACGGACGACCCACGGGTGTTCCGCAGCGTGACGCAAACGGCAATTTTGTCACGGTTTCAGACCCAAACCCTCCTGTTTGGGTAGACCCGGACACTGGCGAAGTTGTTTCGCTTGTTGCGCCGGATTCCACGGGCCACCCGATGTTCACCATTGATTACAGCCAATTTAACGCGATGAATTTCATTGTAAACCCCGACCTTGTGGGCAACCCAAGCTTGCTTGCTGCTTCAAGCAACCAAAATATCGGTATGGCAAATAACGATATAATTCACGGTTTTGCTGCGGTGAATTTCAATGTTAATCTGTTCCGTGAAGGCAGGCTAATCGACTTTATCATAGCAACAAGTTCTCACCTTGGAGTTGATAACCATCAGGCAAAATTATTTAGCCACAGTTATTCGGAAATAACAACCCAAACGCATAATCACCGTTTATCTGTAAAAAGCGTTGACACCGAAGAAGAAATGATGAACCTTGTAAGATTCCAAAGTATGTTTATCGCAACATCGAAACTAATCAACGTTTTAGACACCGTTTATGACACTCTAATCAATCGGCTTGGTAATTTTTAAAAAAGGGGCTAACAAAAAATGATGCGTTTAACAAATGTAATGATGGCGAACACTAGCCTTATGCATATCAACCGCAACATGCGGAACCTAGATAAGATTGTCAGGTCGATTGAATCAGGCCAGCGAATTCAGCGGCCTTCCGATGACCCGATTATTGCAAGCCGCGCTTTGATGTTCCGTTCAAATGTGCAGGAAAACAAGCAATTCCAACGTAATGTTGACCAAGGAATTGCGTGGATGAATGTTACTGAATCAACGTTTAACAATGTAAATCGTGAGATTATTTATGAGATGCGCAATTTGGCTGTGCAGGGCGCAAACATGACTAATAACCTGGAACCTATGCAGGCTATTATCAGGCAAATGAAGTCCATGTTTAATCAAATTGGAGACGAAATGAACGCATCTTTCGGCGGGAATTATTTGTTATCCGGCTTCCGCACGGATGAACCGCCTGTTTTTACACAAGTTAATAACCGCAGTTTTGTTATAACGCAAAATTTTTCTTTGTCGGATATTTCGCGGGAATCTTCGTTCCAGAGGCTTATCAACTCCGAGGGGCTTGCCGAACCTGTTACACACAAAATTAATGTGTTAAAGCTTGCTTACAACGGGCTTGATGCAGTTCCCGTAGTTCCCGGCTTTGAAATACGAAGCATAAGCAATATGGAACGCGGCGCGTATGAGCCTGACGCAACCGGCGCAAGCGGTTTGCCGCTTATGCATTATATCCCCGAAACGGGAGAGCTTGTTATGCATCGAATCACAGCCGAAAATTTCCCTCGTGAGGGCGTTAGTGTAACGTATCAAAAAACGGGCTTTGGTGCGGGCGATATTAACCCGATGGTTTATTTCACAGGCCGCGAAATCGTTAACACAGGCACCGCGCACATTCCGGCGGGAACACAGCTTGTTTATAATATTACGCAGAATTTTAACCGCGAAGCAAGTATAGGTACTACTATTTTGGGCGGCGTGCCTATGCTCCAGTTTGAATTGGCGCACACGGCATATGCCAACCGTAATAATTCCAATAATTTGCGCGATTCTTTGCCGCCCGGCGCGGTTATTGACCCAACCGGAACAATTGTAAGCATTCCCCAGCGCGTTTTTGCATCAGACTCAAATATTTCCGTTACCTACGCCGTTTCCATGAACAGCCCAATCATTCGCCAAAACGGCGGCCCCTTGATTCATATTAAACAGGATACCCGTGTGCAGGGTGTTGAGTTGGTTCGCGCTACAAACTTGGACGGCAGAGCCCTTCCCCTTGACCAAATTGAACTTAACCGCGCTTTTGATATGCTTAACCAAGATATTCAATACGAAGTTGCGCCGCGTACTTTGCTTACCGTAAACTCTCTTTCAAAAAATGTTCTTACGGATAAAATGTTCTCGGATTTCAGGCGCTTTTTTGAATTCGCAGAGTCGCTTCACATTTCCAACGCTGCCGACCTTGAGCAGCATTTCCGCAGCCGGGGTTTTACAGAAGATGCAATCGTTACGGAAGTTGCGAAGCAAATTTCTGAAGAAACCCAAAAAGCAACCGATGCGTTGCACGGAATGTTTAACAATATACTGTTCCTTATCGACCGCCACGCTGAAAATTCCACACGTGAACAAACCCTTCTTGGTGCAAGAATGGTTCGGATAGAACTTGTACAAAACCGCTTGGAGCAAGACGAAGTAAGCTACAATCAACTAACCAGCAACAACGAAGACACCGACCTTATTCTTGCTACGATAAGACGTATGTCTGCGCAGGCTTTGTTTACTGCGTCGATAATGGCGAACGCCGGTGTAATACAGATGTCCCTGGCGAACTTCCTGAGATAAAAAACAGTGATGTCGCCGGTAAATTTTTTGAGGTGATAAAAATGGAAAAATTATTAACAAAACATTTTGGCGAAATTAGTTTCGACCCGGCACGCATTATTATTTTCCCTGACGGCATTCCGGGTTTTCCCAACAGCAAAAGATATATGCTAATGTCTGAAAACGAAGACGAAGATATGTTTTTTTGGCTTCAATCCGTAGACGACGGCGATGTCGCGTTTACTTTAATGGATGTTTACAAAGTTCTGCCCGATTACGACCCGCAGGTTGATAGAGTAGAAATTGATGAGCTTGGCGAATTGGACGACACGCCGCTTCTTATTTATAACATTGTGGTTATTCCCGAATATGTACGGCATATGCGCGTGAATCTTCGTGCGCCCGTTGTTATGAATCTTAATACCGGACTTGGCAAACAAATGATTTGCACAAATGACGACTATTCTATACGTTTTATGATTTTTGAAGAATTGGAGCGCGCCAAGAAAAAATTGGCCAACGAAAAAAATGCTGGCACTGACGCGTAGAAAAGGTGAATCCATCGTAATCGGCGACAATATCGAAATGGTTGTGCTGGGTATTACGGGTGAACAGGTACGTATCGGGGTGATTGCGCCGAAAAGCATCAGTGTTCACAGAAAAGAAATTTTTGAACAAATTCGCAGCGAGAATAAAGAAGCTATGCAAAACGCAAAAGAAAAATTGAAAACTTTGGGTGATAATTTTAATTAAAGGGGCAATCCGACATGCGTGTTACCAATTCCATGATATACGGAACTGCAATAAATAATGTTCACCGCAACACAAGATATCTTAATAAGCTTGTGACGCAACTTGAAACAGGGGTTAAGTTTCAGCTTCCTTCGGACGACCCTATTTCGGCTTCGCGCGCTTTGCGGTACCGTACTATTTTGTCGGAGACATCGCAGTTTTTGCGCAATGTGGAAAGCGGGCTTACGTGGATGGAAGTTTCCGAGGCCGCGTTTATGAATGTTGCCCAAAATTTATTGCAAAGCATCAATGTTCTTACCGTGGCGGGCGCGAATGGTACGATGACCTTGGAAGACAGGCTGGCAAAAATAGAGGAAATGCGTCAGCACATTGACCAAATCGGTTTGGAAATGAACCAAACTTTTATGGGGCGTTATGTTTTTTCCGGATATAAAACGAATCAGCCGCCTGTTTTTATGGCAGACAATAATGACGCGTTTGTAATCACACAGCAATTTAATATTCGCGATATGGAAAGAATCAAGTCGTTCCAAAAAGAAACAGCCATAAGCGTGCCCGTATCGCATAGCACAAATGTTTTAAAACTTGCGTACAATAATGTAGATTTCGATTTTAACATTACGGATGCTAACGGAAATATGGTTGCAATGCCGGGTATAATCAGCCCGCCGGGAATTGGCGGCGCGCCTCCGTTGCAATACACTGTTATTACGCGAAGCTTGTCCGATATGGATGCCTACAAGCCGCCCGGGTTGCCTTTGGAAGACGGAACGGCGGATAATCCTTTTGTTGTTCATTTTATAAAAGAAACGGGAGAATTGGTTTTCAGCGACGCGGCAAGGGATACATTCCGCGATGGCACAACGGTTACGTATTTCAGAGACGGTTTCCAAAAAGGCGAGCTTAACCCGCTGGTATATTTTGATACCGTTGAAGTGCTTGGCAGGGTTACTCAGGACGCAACATTGTCACTGCGAAACCCTCCTGTTTTGGATTTGGATAACGGACGTTTTAATTTTGTCGCGGAAGTTGAAGGCGGTACACATCCGGGTGAATTTGACATTACGCAAGGTTCTGTAGGCCCGGTCATAGTAATAAACGGAGAGGAATTCAATTTGTGGGATATGGGTTCCGCTTCAACGGAAAGCTCGGGCAATATGTGGGAGACAACTTTCGCGATTAACCAACCCGGCATTGATGTAAGGGTAGTCCAGCACGTTACTATGGGTGCCGATACTTTTAACATAGAGTATTCGGTAGTTAGCAATAGTACCACTACCACGCCTATTGACATTAGTTTTTTCAAGAACATAAATATCGGACTTGACGGTCCCGACGGATATAATTCCCTTGTGTTTACGGGGAATCAGGTTGGGGGAATAAACGTGCGCCCCAACCCGGAAGCATATCCCGAAGCTACATTGGGCCTGAGAATAAATTCGAGCGGAGTAACGGACGGAAATAACTTCCCCGCGGCATGGAGCGGAGTAACATTGCCGGTCCCGGGCGACGTCCCTTTAACTTTTTCCACCACTATACAGGTAGAACAGCTTGAGCGTTTAATCCCGGGCGAAAGAAGACCGAAGGAAGACGAATGGATTCGTTATGAAACGTCTTCGGGTGTACATTCGCGCATAAATGATAAAGCACGAGATATTTACACCGACAAAATGTTTGCGGATTTAAAAAGATTGATTGACTTTGCTGATTCGCTTCAAATTTCCGACCCCAGAGCACTGGAAGCATATTTCGGAAGCCCACCCTATAATTATACGGACGAAAGATTAACAGAAGAAGTGGCAAAACAACTTTCAGACGAAAAATCACTTGTCAATTCTATTTTACATGACAGGTTTAACAATATTCTTGACCTTGTGCAGCGTCACACGCTTAACACGGTGTCGGAGCATACGCGTATGGGCGCGCGCATGGCGAAATTTGATATGATGCTTGTTCGTTTGGAAGAAGACGAGGTTGCGTACACGGAATTGCTTTCCGATACTATCGACACGGACATGATTGCCACTTTCAAGAGAAAAGAAAGCGCGGAAACGGTATTCGGCTTTGCTTTGCGTGCAATTGCCAATACCACACAGCTTTCTTTGGCGGATTTTATTAACAGATAAAGTTAAAGCTGTTTTGGATAAAAGGGGGCTGTTTTCATGAAGGTTGTATTTTCTTTGTTTGCACTGGCAATGATTATTTTCTTCCCCGTGCAGGTACACTCCGCGCTTCCTCCTTATCTTGTTGCCTTTCATTTGAATGACGGACATAGTATAGGTGTGGACTTTATACAAATAATTATACACGGCGATTATGCCGAAGAACCGCCAATTCCGCAGCGGGCTGACTTTATTTTCGTTGGCTGGGCTGAAAATCCCGATGAATTACCTGTGGAATTTTTTGATTTTGACAACACAGCGATAGAAAGATTATACCTGCTGTATGCCGTATGGCTTCCTATAAGCGATACGCTGCACACTGTCAGCTTTAATATGAACGGCGCGCCGGGTACGGCTCCGCCCCCGCAAATTATACAACACGGCGGATTCGCCAAAGAACCGCCAATTCCGGAGTTTCCCGGCTTTGTCTTCGTTGGCTGGGCTAATGACCCCGATGAGCCGCCGGTAGATTTTTTTGATTTCGATAAAACAGCAATTGAAAGAAGTCACACACTGGTTGCTGTTTGGCGCAACCCGAGGGGTACAATAGTAATAGGTGGTGCCGGCTCTGTATGGGATTCGGAAAAAGGCGGTAACGATGATTATTACTATATTGATGCTGAGTATGGTAAAACGATAGAACTTAAGGCTGTTCCGGAACCGGGATGGGAATTTATAGGCTGGACATATTTTTTGAATGGTGCACCTTTTTTCAATAGCGATATTCTATATTCAATTTATGTGCCGCCGCATGATTGGTTTATTAGAGCACATTTCGTATCGGTTGCCGACCCTGTAATTGATCCTGTTATTCTTGTAATAGATATATCGGATAATATGTTTGGCTTGCCGTTCATGGCTATGCAAAATATCGCGCGCAGAATTATTATTGAAAATACCGTGGCGGGGATAGTTGCTTTTTGCGGAGATGAGGCATCTATCCTCTATCAAGGGATTGGCGGATACCCCGCCAACGTAGTGGCTAACCTGCCTGTTCCCCGCCAACCGTCTGAAAGTGGCGCACCAATAGATGATGGATTGGCTTTGGCGGGAGATTTAATCAAGAATTTAATCGCAGATGTGCCGGGTATAACCGCCCCGGGTGGTTCAATGAACCACAGTAATATACGTGTTGTTTTGCTTTCGCGGGGGCTTGCCATACCCGGGTGGGGGATACATGACGGTGCTGACAGAGCCGTTGGTGCCGCAGACTATCTTAAATCACAAGGATATATTGTAGAAACGCGTGCATTTTTGCACGCCATAGGAAAAACGCGGGTTGAAGGTGCGCGTAATTTAATGAATGAAATAAGCAGCCCGGGCGGGACTTTAGAATACGGTAGCCCTAACCCTGCCAACCCCGCCGAAAGCCCGACGATTGTTACGATTGACTGGCCCGGGCAGGATTTCAGATGGAACAATGATGAGAGTGCTTTTTTACGGGACGTTGTTTCCGTTTTAATGGGTACGGATGAAAACGGTAATGTCTTGACCGCAACAAACGCGAACATTCTTGGTACGCCGAACGGAAATATCCGTCAAATAGGAATTTTCCAAACGCCTCTTGATATGCTTCAAAAGCCGGGGGAATTAAGATACGGAACCAGTACTAACTTTATAAATGTTCCTATTCAACTGGATGAACCAACAGCTCTCCCATTTAATTTTGGAGTAATTTTAGGAACAGGAAACTTGAAAGATATGTTTAACGAAAGCCCTGTTGGTCATGTTGCGGATGGGATTGAAGCAAGTAAGTTTTCAGGTTCAAAGTATGGAACATATAACTACTTAGGAGGAAGAACATATGTTGACGGCAACCCACTCGGAACGCGTGACGCAATAGAATTAAGTTTTAATCTTGTTTCCGACAGCGGTTTTATTTCTTTTGATTACTTTTTTGCATCTACAGAGTACGACGGCGAAGAAATAAATGACGTTTTCAGCTTGTGGATTTTGGGAAGCGGTGTGCAACAAAGCATTTATAATAATGTCGCGTTATTGCCGGACGGTAATATTGTTAATGTTTTGAATACACGTCCGGTACCGGACAACCCCGCTGTATGGTGGCAGATGGGGGGAACTAACGGAATTAAAACTTATATCCCCATAGGAGGAAGACATACCAATCTTATTACAGAACATAAGTATCGGCTTCCGTTTGCCGGGCGAACAACGCAATTGATGGCAGCGTCTTTCGACCCTGAATCGGAGACGGGAGAGTCTCTGATTACCCCCGGAGATAACGCAAAAATTCGCATGGCTATCGCGAACATGGACGACGGATTATTTCCTTCTGCGGTATTTATTCGCGGAAACAGTGTAACTACCGAAGAAATTGAAGAAGTGCATATTGATGAATACTTTATTACCATACACGCGGCTTCGGGCGGTGGCGCGTTCGGCTTTGCCGGCGAAGAAGTTCCCGTTCCCATTTGTCCGGACGATGACGATTTGATTCTGCAAGATATCTCAGCACTCGTAGCTCATGAAACAATGATTCATTTTTTTGCGGTTCCCGACCGTTGGCACGTTTTCAGCCATTGGGAAATAAATTCTCCTTTAAATCAAATAGATTTAACTTCTCCGGAAATTTCTTTTATAATTCCCGGCAATGATATCGTGGTTACGGCACATTTTACGCCCAAAGAAAACAGGTATAATGTTTTATTGCTGGATGTGTCCGGCAGTATGGACAATCGCAGAATAAATGAAATGAAACGCGAAGTAGGGCGGTTGCTTAACGAATTATTATCCTGCGAGGAAATTGTACACCAAATAAACATTGCTGTTTTCTCCGAATTCTCAGAACCCGTTTGGTCCACGTTCAGGAATTTTTCGGGCGATTATATTTTAGCTCCGGGTGATATTAATTATATCCATCCTTTTTTGCATTATCTCGACGAGACGCTTGATGAATATATAAACACAAAACCCGGCGGCAGAGATATTCTCAATGCTTTGGTAACCGCATATGATATGCTTAATAATCAACTGCACGAAATTGATGATATACCTACTTGGTTAGTACAAACCGGCCGGATTCATTTATTTTCAACCGGGCGGACTACTTTGCCACGATATCAGCATATACCCGCGCGAAGTGCCGACGCAAACCCCGGTTCCAACTATTTAGAGCCATATACTATGCATGATTATTTATTTTGGAGAGAAGCAAACCTTGCACTTTGCGCGGCTAAAACAATTCATGAAAGATATTTTATAAATACCTATATAATGGGTTCGCCGACCGAATTAGCTTTCGAAAGAAGGTTCATGAAGGATTTAGTTGGCGGCCCGCCGCCCATAGACGACCCCGCACTTCTCGTATTAAACTTCAGCTTGGGCGGCGGCGAATTTACGACTTTTTTCGCAAATCCCGTTACTGTCGAATACGGCGAGGAAATTATTTTACCGACGTCTCATTTGTTTTCCAGAGAAGGTTACAGATTTGCCGGTTGGTTTACAGATGAAAACGACGACAGCACCCGTGCGCGCTCCGGTCACATTTTACAAGATGATATGACACTTCATGCGCGTTGGGAAAAAGCCCCCGAAAATTTTCTCATCGGTGATGTTCTTGGGCGCGGGTACGTATCATCTGCTGCAGGCACCGCTATCGCAAGATATCTTGCCGGTCAAGATGTGGACATTCCTTTTCTTCTTGCCGCAGACCTGAATGGCGACGGTTATGTAGACATGGCAGATTTGATTTTACTTGCAAGATGGCTTGTTGGGTTATGATGTGATAAGTAGCGAGTCAAGCGCAAAAAAACGGAGGAGTTGACAGTATTGTCAGTTCCTCCGTTTATTTTGATAAGCCAGCACATTACATTACCATCGTTTATTAGTGTTGCAAATTAAAAAACCCTACACCGCCTGGACCTAATACATAATTAGGTGTTCCTCGGTCAGTTGTGGTACCATCACCCAGTTGACCACTCTGATTAGTTCCCCAAGCCAATACCCTGCCATTATTTCTAACTGCTACGGTGTGTGGGCCTGACGTTGCAATTGCGATTATATTGTTAAGGTTTTGCACTTGTAAGGGTGTGTGCGAAGTATAATAACCCCATGTATCCCATATAATTCCCCACCTCCAGACCGTGCCGTCATCTCTAAGTGCTGTGGTTTGTTGGTTGCTTGCCGAAATTGCGATTACATTACTGACAGATGGCACTTGTATCGGTGTCAGCACCGTTAAACCAATGTTGCCTAATTGACCTCTCCCATTTAATCCCCAGGCCCAAACTGTACCGTCATTCCTTAATGCTATGCTATGTCTACCTCCAGCAGTGATTGCAGTTATACTGTTAAGGTTTTTCACCTGTACAGGTGTAAGGCGGTTAGTTGTGGAACCATCGCCTAATTGACCACTATTATTTAATCCCCAAGCCCAAACTGTACCATTGTCTCTTAGGGCTATGGTGTGAGCTGAGATATCGCTTTCATGTCTACCTGCCGTAATTGCAATTACATTGTTGAGCTTTACCTGTACAGGTGTAAGGCGGTTAGCTGTGGAATTATTGCCTAGTTGCCCGTTACAATTTCTTCCCCAAGTCCATACCGTACCATCGTTTCTAAGGGCTATGGAGTGTTGGCTTCCCGTAGCAATAGCAATTATATTACTTAGATTTTGCACTTGTATAGGTGTAGGGCGTGAAGTTGTGGTGCCATCGCCCAACTGACCGTGTGTATTAGATCCCCAAGCCCAGACAGTGCCATCGTTTCTTAGGGCTATGTTGTGACCGTCTCCCGCTGCAATCGAAGCTATATTATTAAGGTTTTGCACTTGCACGGGTGTTAATTGTTTACCACTCGAACTATTTCCCCAATCCCAAACTGTGCCATCTTTTCTAAGTGCTAGGGTATGACCGAAACCGCCCGCCAAAGCCATTGGTGTTATTGTTAGCATCAGCAAATTTAAAAAACCTTCGCCATTCGCACCTCTGACTTGCGTGGGTATGTGGCGGTTGGTTGTTGTGCCGTCGCCTAACCGGCCGTCCGTATTCCGCCCCCAAGCCCAAACTGTGCCGTCATATCTAACGGCTACGGTATGAGTGTCACCTGCCGCAATTGCTACTACGTTGTTAAGGTGCTGCACCTGCGCGGGAGTGTGCTGGTCACTCGGTGTGCCGACGCCTAATTTATTGAATACATTCATCCCCCAAGCCCAAACTGTACCGTCGCTTCTAAGAGCCACTGTATTACCGTTTCCCGCTGAAATTGCCACCACATTGCTAAGACCACCTTGCACCGGCACGGGCGTGTGGCGGTCGGTGGTTGTACCGTCGCCTAATCCACCATTCCAATTGCGCCCCCAAGTCCAAACAGTGCCGTCGCTTCTAAGAGCTACTGTATGACTGTTTCCCGCTGAAATTTCCACCACATTGCTAAGACCTTGCACCTGCACGGGTCTCCAGTGATCGGTTGTGGAGCCAACGCCTAATTCACCAGCCCCATTGGGTCCCCACGCCCAAACTGTACCGTCGCTTCTAAGGGCTACGGTATGGCTGCTCAAGATGGAAAAGCCTGCCGTAATTGCTACTACGTTGCTAAGACCTTGCACCTGTACTGGGGTGCTGCGGGTAGTTGTGGTTCCGTCGCCTAATTGACCGCGCGTATTACTTCCCCAAGCCCAAACTGTGCCGTCACCTCTAAGAGCTGCGGTATGGGATCTACCTGCCGCAATTGCTACTACGTTGTTAAGGCCCTGCACCTGCACAGGGGTGTGGCGATTAATCCATGTGCCGTCGCCTAATTGACAGTTTTCATTATTCCCCCAAGCCTAAGTTACTTTATCCGTCAAGGATAACCACGCTAAAATCAAGGCTTTGCGCAATTTTAACACATCCGAATTTATAAAAAAACTCTTGTAACGGGCGAGACGATGAATTAAATAAACGAGAAAAATAAACCATATATTCGTGGAATTTTTAACGATATATACTTAAGTATAATACATTTTTCATTGAAATTCTACTATATGTTCATCAGCGATTGAGATAAGGTTTCTTTTATATAAATTCTTTCATTAAATATTTTAGTGGAAACACATATGACCAATGCTGCAGCACATATGACTGCTCTCGGTAACACATATGACCACTCAAAAAGCAAATAATTAACCAGCTTCATAGCATATTCGGCTAATTTCGGTAACACATATGACCGAACTTTGTAACACATATGACCGAACTTTGTAACACATATGACAGCCTACAGTAACACATATGACCAATTGCAAATTTTTACTATTAGGACATTTATTGAAATTGGTTTGCAAGTGTCAAATTCGCTGTAGTTTGCGAAATTTTTTTATTCGCCAGGAAACTGCTATAAAATGCCAGTGCAAAATGTACAATATGACATCTCATTTGGTGTGTGTCGATGTCTTTTTAATGCGGCGTAGCCGCTTTTTTATATTGGAAACAGAAAAGCATATGCAAAGCAAGAAAAAGTCTTTGTATTTCTTTTTTTTGCGTGATAAAATTCAACAGAGTAACCGAGGGTGAAAGTAAAAATTCCGTAAAGTATTTTCGGAATATTAAAACATTTTAAAGGGACAGATAAAACGTGAAAAAAATAAATATATAAACGGCGTATTGCCGATGCTGCTGATAAATTTTTCTATCGGCTCCGTATATTGTTGGACACTGTTCAAAGATTATGTAATAGGGTACACGGGCTTTGAAAAGTGGGTTACGGAATGGTGCTTTTCGCTTGCGATTTTATTTCTCGGAATGACGGCGGCGTTCGGCGGCAGAGTTGTCGAAAAGAGCGTGAAAATTTCGAGTTGGATAACGCTTGTAATGTTTACGTCGGGCTGGCTGATTACGGGGTACGGAATTCATTCGAAAAATCCGTTGCTGACGATATTTGGTTTCGGTGTGGTGCAGGGAATCGGGCTGGGTTTCGGCTATCTTACGCCGGTAAAAACGCTGATGGTTTGGTTTGACAAGCATAAGGGCTTTGCGGCGGGGCTTGCAATCACGGGCTTCGGATTGGCAGGCGTAATCGCGAATCCAATAATCGCGGGATTTCTTGAAACCGTTCCTATTTATATGGTTTTCTATGTGTTGGCGGGAATTTACGGATTCGCGCTTTTGTTGGCGGCATTTTTGATTCATCGTCCCGAAGCGAGCATAAAAACCGCTGTTACGTTCAAAAAAGCAAAAGTTACGGAGCTTTTGTTTACGAAAAAATTTATTTTACTTTGGATTGCGCTTTTTATAAATATTTCTTGCGGACTGGCTTTAATCAGTCAGGAAAAACAAATTTATCATTTAATTGGCGTAAGTGCGTTATCAATGGTTGTTTTATTTTGCAGTATATCAACGCTGTCGGAAATTTGCTTGGGCGGCTATGCATGGCTTCGTTACAGGACAAGCTGGCTTATAAATATATTCCGTATTATTTGATGGCGGCGTGTTATTTGGCGGTTTGTTTTATCGCGGCAATTTTCCCCGTTGAAATTGCGGTTACGGTAATTATAATTTTCGTTGTGCAATTTTTTTTCGGCTGCGGGTTTAGTTGTTTGTCGAATATTTTGCATCAAAATTACGGAATGAGGCAGTTGGCTACGGTTCATGGGCTGATGTTAAGTGCATGGGCGGCGGCGGGTTTATTCGGAAACCAGCTTGCGGCGTATATTATGCGTTCGTATAATTTAAGCGTTTTGTATTTGGTTCTCGGAAGTTTGTTCGTCATCGAAATGGTCATTTTGATTGTGTGGGCAAAATTTATTTCGCATCCCGTATGGGAAACGAAAGAAGCCGCAATCTGCGCTGACTGCGGCTGTGAATGTAAGGGCTTTCCGCAATTTCGTTGCGAGTATTGCAAGGATATAAAATTACTGCAAGTAAAAGAAAAAGTTAAGGCAGGAAATTAATTTTTTTAACGGAGCGTGAAAAAATGGCAGAAATCAAATTTGAAATCACAAAACACATCGGCGTTTTGTCGGAAGGTTCTAAGGGTTGGCGAAAAGAACTCAACCTAATAAGCTGGAATGACCGCGAACCAAAGTATGACATTCGCGATTGGTCGCCCGAAAACGCAAAAATGGGTAAAGGCGTTACGTTGTCGGACGCGGAAATTACCGAGTTGAAACGCTTGTTGGACGAAATAAAATGAAAAATGAGCGTGTTTTCAAAATGACATTTGCGAGTGTCTATCCTTTGTATATCCAAAAAGCGGAACGCAAGGGACGCACAAAAACCGAAGTGGATTCCGTTATTTTTTGGCTAACGGGATATGACGATGCCGGGCTTGCGATGCAAAGAAAAAATGAAGTTGACTTAGAAACATTTTTCGCGAACGCGCCGAAAATAAATCCCAATACGTCGCAAATAAAAGGTGTAGTTTGCGGTGTTCGCGTAGAGGAAATCCAAGACCCGATTATGCAAAAAATTCGTTGGCTTGATAAACTTGTGGACGAACTGGCAAAGGGCAAATCAATCGAAAAAATTTTACGTAGTTAACATGATTTCGTATATTTTATCGCGTTCCCGCCGAAAAATCGCTACCATTTATGTTCGCAACGGTGAAGTTGAAGTCCGCGCACCGCTACGAATGCCTAAACGAGAAATCGACCGTTTCGTTTCGGAAAAAGAACAATGGATTTTAAAAAGCCTCGCCAAACAACACGCGCAAGCGGAGAAAAAAGAAAATTTCGCGGTTGATTACGTGAGTCTTATTTGCTTTCGCGGGAAAATTAAATTGAAGGAATTACAAAACCGTCTTAATGCTGAAGATTGGGAGTAATCTAATGGGAAATATATACGAATTCGATGCGGTTATCCAAAAAGTCACCGACCAAGATGGCGCGTTTATTGCTGTGCCATTCGATATAAAATCAAAATTCGGAAAAGGACGGCTACCCGTTCATGCTACTTTTGACGGCGAACCTTACGACGGGAGTATTGTAAATATGGGCGTGAGAAATGACGATGGTTCGGTATGTTACATTATTGGTATACGCAAGGATATTCGCGCAAAAATCGGTAAACAAGCGGGTAATGTCGTTCACGTTACCATAAAAGAACGGAGCTGAAATCATGCTTTTCGAATATAATTTATCCGCACAGCGAGAAGGTTTTTACAACATAACCGAACAAGTTCGTGAATTCATTGTAAAAAGCGGCGCAACAAACGGCATTGCCGTGGTTTATTGCCCGCACACAACCGCCGGAATCACAATCAACGAAAACGCCGACCCCGAAGGTTACGCAGGTTAAGGACTATTTTTCATAAATCCCCCAAGCCCATAAACAGGGCTTTTTTTATGCGTTTCTACTAATGAATAATAAAACTTCCGCGCCATTAGCATATCCATGTATTAGCGTTTGATTTTTCACGTGAACAGAGCGAACATGACAACATCGCCGGGGCGCAAAGCCCCGAAATACAAGGAGGAAATGTAATGACACTCAATTTTAACTTGCAAGGCGCGGAGCGCAAAAATTTGGTTAACGCCATCAGCGAAATTTTAGAAGCACCTGCGGTCTACCTTAAAGCACCAACTTTCGCATACCAAGTTTCAGAATGCCACATCGACAAAAACGGCTTGCTCACGGGCGCGGATAACAACGAACTCGCGGACGCTTTACGCGACAGAGGCTTTATAGCTGAAACCGCCTACGAAGAAGAATTCGGGGCATTGGAGGGCAACGACCGAGAAGAAACCTACGCGGAAGGCGAAGCCGAAGAAATAGCACGGGACATAGTGGAAATTCTCAACACGCCAACGGAAGCCACAGAAGCCAAATACGAAGATGAATTCGGTTTAACGGTAGGAATGCCGCTTGACGGATTTTCCCCCGAAAAACTGGATAACCTCACCCGATTGGTAGCTTCAAAAGAAACACTCCTCAAAGCCGCACTCGGATTGAATGAACTTCCAATACAGATAACCGAAGACTCCATATACTTCCCTTGGTATGTGAACGCACATATGCCAACCGCAGATGAAGCGCAAGCCTTCACCGAACTGGTCAGCTTGCTTTGCGAAACCGCCAAAGAAAAGAAACGCATAACCGCAAAAGACAACGGTCTGCCGGAAAATCTGAAATATGCCTTCCGCTGCTTCCTACTTTCCATAGGCATGATAGGAAAAGAATACAACACTTCGCGGAAAGTGCTTTTGAGCAGGCTTTCCGGGAACTCATCTTGGAAGTCGGGCAAGCCGGAACAAGCGGTCTAGGAGACCGCTCCCACGCCGGAAATAAATGCCGATGACACTTTTATTCCTACAGAAAACGAATCCTTTTCTGATGAAAACCAAACCCATCACACCAATTAGAATCCAGTACCAATCACCCCGAGTGTACGGTAATATGGGTTTGCGGAGGCGGGGGAAACCTTGAAATATCAAGCCTCAAGCATACCAAAGGGGGCAATAAAATGTTTAACCACAGCTTCGGAATCGAAATTGAATTCACAGGCATAACGAGAGAAAAAGCCGCGAGAGTGGCGGCAGAATTTTTGGGCGGAACGGTTTACCACACAGGTGATTACTACGACACAAAAAAGATAACCGCGCCGGACGGCAGGGTTTGGAAAATAATGAGCGATGGGTCAATAAACTGTCAACGGAAATACGGCAGGGTCAGAGATATCGCCACCAAAGATTATAGTTGCGAATTGGTAAGCCCAATCCTCACCTACCGCGAAGATATAAAAACGATACAGGAATTGGTGCGGAAACTTCGCAAAGCCGGAGCATTCGCAAACGATTCATGCGGCATACACATCCACCTCGACAACAGCGGACACACGCCGAGGAGCATACGAAACTTTGTAAATATCATCGCAAGCAAGAACGACCTTTTCTATAAAGCCTTGCAAATTCCCGCAAAGCGCATGGAATATTGCAAAAAAATGGATGCCATCTTGGTGGATAAACTTAACCGTCGCAAACCCAAAACCATGAGCGCGATTGAAAAAATATGGTACGAAGGCTACAGCGAAAGCCAAAACCGCCATTACCACAACAGCCGCTACCATTTCCTAAACTTGCACTCCTTTTTCACAGGGCATCATACCATAGAACTTCGCGGTTTCAACGCCGCTGACGAAAAGGGCAACATTCACGCCGGAAAAATACGAAGCTACATAATACTTGCCCTTGCGCTAAACAACCAAGCACTTACGCAAAAAAGCGCGTCTGCGCGGAAGCCACAAACCGAAAATGAAAAATTCGCCATGAGAACATACCTAAACCGCATCGGTTTTATAGGCGAAGAATTCAAAAATTGCCGCGAACATTTAACGGCACATTTGGGGGGAAGCGCGGCATGGCGATTTCGGACAGCCGCATAACATACCAAACAAAAATAAAAAAAGGGATGATGAAAATGGGTAAAAACAAATTATATGTAGCTTACGGTTCTAATCTTCACATCGAACAAATGGCATACCGTTGCCCTACCGCGAAAGCGGTGGGGGCAAGTAGGCTAACGGGACGGCGATTGCTTTTCCGAGGCGGACGCGGCGGCGCAGTTGCCACCATAGAGCCGCACGAAGGCGGTTACGTTCCCGTTTTGGTTTGGGATATAACTCCCGCCGATGAAGCCGCGCTCGACCGCTACGAAGGCTTTCCGTTTTTCTACCGTAAGGAAAAAGTCAAAATTGAGCTGAACGGAAAACGCAGAACGGCGATGGTCTACATCATGAACACCGAAGGGCGCGGCGGCGAGTACCGACCGCTTAATCAACCGGGTGTCGGTTATTACGCCACCATTTTAGAAGGATATATATCTGCCGGGTTTGATACCGATATTCTGCGCCAAGCCACAGAGGATTCCGTGGAAGCGGAGCGGGCATTCATAACGGATGAGATTAAGACGTTTATTTCGGAAGTCCGCTCCGCAGGTGAATGCAATATGTTGGACGTAACGGCTGTGCAAAGATATGCCCATGAGCATGAAATGTATTCGCTTGTAATTTACTTGGAAGAGCATAAAAGAAAATACATCAATTTCATAATGTACGGCACGGAAAACCCACGAGAAATATGAAAAGGGCAATCCATCACACTCCACTGGCTATACTGTCCACAGAACGGCGGGGAAGCCCCTTAGGAGGACAAAATGAACAAAAACGAACTTGCAAAATTACAAGCGGAATATAACGCACTCCACGAAAAAATGGGCTATACCAAAAACCCGGAAACAATCGCCGCAATCAACAGGGAACTTGACAGAATTTCTAAAAAAATGACTGCCCTTTTGGGCAACAAAGGATGAGCATTTAAATGAAATTTCCAAGCAAGGAACAAGTTAATCGGGTACGCGAGGCGTACCCGAACGGCACACGGGTGGAATTGGTTTCCATGTCCGACCCATACACAACGCTTGTGCCGGGCAGTAAAGGCACAGCAGATTTCGTTGATGATACAGGTACACTTTTTGTGAAATGGGATTGCGGTTCTCGTCTCGGCGTGGTCTACGGCGAAGACAAAGTAAAAAAGTTGATGGATTAACACTCCACTGGCTACCACTGCGAGTCAGAGTTATAGTGTCCACACGCCGACAGGCTGAACGCAGGGGCCGGGCGAAGGAGGTCTTTATGCAAAACTTTTACATCGGGCAAGTTGTGTACAATTTCGGCATTATCGCAAAGGTTGTCGGCTTTCACCGATACGCAAACGGCGAACTTTCCGGGGATATAATCCTCCGCGAACTTTGGAACAAAGGAAGCGGCGATTGGGCGGCAGACCCGGCTTTGATAGAGCCTTATTACGAGCGCGAAGCGGAGGTTTTGCGCCACAAGGACGGATTGGTTGCCTTCGGGTAAATCGGCGCGACACGGCGCGGTTATCGCTTACCGCGCTCGTTATACACAATGGGAAGGAGCGCGTGTTAAATGATTACAAACATAGAGGAAAAACTCGCGGAAAACAACCCTGCCAAAAAAGGGCAAATTAACGAAGCGATACAGAATGCGATTGATATGCTTTCATCGGAAATCGAAGAAATTGCACAAAATTATCTTGATATGTGGGACGATGATTAAGGGCGCGGTCAGCCAATGACCGCGCCTTTTGAAAGGGGAGCACACAATGAAGAAGAGCATATATGATGTTGAACGCATAATGAACGCCCGTATTCAATTTTTCGGAAAAGAAGAAGAAACAGTTTCTTTCAATTTTAGGGATGGGTTTTCGGTTAGCACAACTTGCATAAATCGTTATATCCATGTCTCGCGGGAAACAGCTAATAAATTATATCTCGCCGTCAAATCCGGCGAACTGGACGTTTCCGGCGACCACACAAAAGCACAGGAACGGCGCGACAGATATTTGGCTTTTTTATCCGAGAAAGGTTTGCCGATTATCCAAAGCAGTTATGAACACTACGATTGATGGACTCACACTCCAATACCAATCCGCCACCACCTACGGTATAGTGTGTTTAGCGGGGGCGGCAAAGCCCCGAAAACAAAGGAGCGGATGGAAATGGGTAAAATTTTAGAAAAAATAGCACAGGACAGAATGGGCATTTCACTTGAACAGCGCGGAAGCGACAGCGAGGACTTTCACGACATTTCGGTTTGGGCATTAAAAGAAATGCTTGAAAAAGCTTACATAGCAGGACAAGGAATGCCGAAATAGGAACGCAAGGTACACGGCGCGGTCAGCGAAAGCTGACTGCGCCAAATAACAAGGGACGCGAAAGGAGCGGATTCACATGGGAAACGAGAAAGCACTCGGAAATTTTATCGGTTTGATGGGCGAGGCGCGGGAGCGGATTGCCGAACTCCAAGAGTACATTGACAATCACATGAACACAAGCCCGGACGAAATAAATTGGGGGAATTGCGGAAGTGCGGAATACCTACTCGCGCAGCTCACCGAACTCACCGATTGGGCATATAATCGCGGCGAGTATGCCTAATAAGTAAACGGCTAACGATATAAACGCACTCCATCATAAAACAAACCCCGAAAACGGCAATATTGCCGTTCGCGGGGCTTTTGATGTTGCGATTGTAAAATCAAGGTTATTCAGAAGCAATGATAATACTACCCAATACTCCGCTATCATTGTTCGGAAGTAAAATATCTCTGGCAACGCCGTCTGCGTTAGTTGGTGGAAGATAACCGCGAACACCTGCAAAGGCAATCGTTATAGGGTTTGTTTTCCAAATATCGGCGTTTTCTGATACCCTAAACGTGTAAATCAGAAGGTCGCTTTCCAATTCTTTGAAATCCTCTATATCGAAAAATGCGACATACGCGAAATTCGAACCAACAATTGGTGTTATTGCGCCTGTGTCCGGGTCATATCCCGGCAGGTATATTCCGGTCATGCCTTGGAATCCGGGTACTGAAATATGTGTCAACTCAAGTCCTTCCGGCACATAAACTCGTACTCCCATACTTGCAAAACCAGTGTTGCCTTCAATACGGAGGCTCATTTCAAAAGAATCGCCCGGCGCAAATGTACCGATTACATCTAAGTTCGAGAAATAATCAAGTAAATTTTGCGCTACGTCAATTTCATTTTGAAACGCATCATACGATTCCTGTGAAACCCAAAATTCGGTAGTGTGTACATCTGTGCCGTCCGTTGATACGTGCGTTTCTTCAAGTAAGGCTATCGCTTCGAAAATAAGCGTCTCGAAACCACTTGTGTCAAGACCGGGGGAATGAACATTGTTAAACGAAACATGTATTCGACCGTTTTCGCCTGTCGCTGTTGGCTGCGCTTGAGTCACAATCAGCGCAAGGGATACGACAAGCGCAACCAACGTAACGAAAGCTATTGAGCATTTTTTACACACCATTTTCACGCCCCTTAAGTTTGCGAAATTGGGTATTCGCCCAAAACAATATCGTGTCCTGCGAGGTATCGTGCAATCATGACAGCATCAACAAGACGGACATGTCCTAATTCACGGGAACCGGGGGTAACTATTCCGGCGGATATATCGAAATCAACTACACCGGGCAAAAGGTGCAAATCTTGATGCCCGACAATATATCGTGCAATTAAGGTTGCATCGAAAAAGGTAAGTTGCGCTCCGCCGCTGACACTTCCCAGTAGCCGTGAAGAAACGATTTTAACATGACCGTTTGTAATTATGAAATCCAATGCTCTGCCATTGCTATCAGCCGGAGGTTCATTTCCATTCTTGCCTGCAAAGGTCACATTTAATGGCAATGTGCTGACCGCCACGTTCTGGTCAATCTCAAATGTTAGCGTAAGCAATATACTATCAGAGGTATAATTAATGGAACGAAACCAAGCAAAATAAACATCTCCGGTTAATCCGCCGGGAATACGCTCACCGGGAATTGTATTTTGTGGGTTTGCATAATAACCATGTTGCGGCGGTGTGAAGTCATTGCGAAGATTTTCGGGAATATCGTATTGCACCAAAGTTAAACCTTCGGGGATGGTTACTCTTAGCGGAAGAGAAGCAAAACCGGGATTATTTGTTAATCTAATTTGAACCGTTACTTCGCTTCCAGCACTTGCAGAAACGGTTGTTACATCCAACACTGCGTCTGTAGAAGATGAAGAATCAACGACAATTACTGAACCGTTTGTAACATTTACAGGATTTGATGTTGTTGAAAAAGCCGACAAAGCAATAGAATTACTTAGCGTGAACGACGACGTTGTTCCAATTTCTGCACTTTCATCAACGCGGAATCGAACTGTTACGAGTTCACCTTCGTTACGTGTATTTTCCAACGGATTTGCTGTAGCGAATATAAATATGAGTGGGTTTGACGTTAGAGGTGGGGAAATCGGAAGCGGAATTGTTCCACCTGCTGTAATGCTTACGGGTTGGAAAATTTCTGAATTGAAATTTAATTGCGTTTCTAGGCTAACCAAGTTAGGATTTTCGTCCAAATTGATTACAACATCCACGTACCCACCCGGTTCGGCAGAGACGTTTGAAACGGAGAGTCTAACAGGGTTGGCTTGTGTGCTACTTTCAACATTCACGCGACCGTATTCCGCTTCAACAGTTCTCATTGCGAAAAATGCACCCATTGCGATGTTTCCTGAAAGGGTAAGTGGAACTGTATTCGCTGTTACGTCATCTTTGATTCTAAAGCGAACTGTTGCAAGTCTTCCCGATTGATAATTATTTTCTAGCGGGTTTGCTGTTGCGAATATAAGAATCAAAGGATTTCCACCAAGTGGTGGAGGAACAGGAAGAGGTATTGCGCCTTCACCAGTAACACTTACAGGTTCCAAAGTATCAGAGCAGAAATTAAGATGCATTTCCAAGTTTACAAGTCCGGGATTCCCATCCAGTGAAATAACCACATCAACATATTCGCCGGGTGTGCCAGTGACATCTCCTATTGAAACTTGAACAGCGTCAGAAAACGGTGTTATTGTCGATTCAATTGAAAGCGCAGCAGGTGATGGTAAGGCTACTTGGAATAAATCAAGTTCCTCAAATTCCACAGATTGGGACTCCGATATGACAGATTGAGTTTCAATTGAAAGTGCTGAAGGTGACGAAAAATCTACAAAAAATACAGAGAGTATCTCAACTTCCGCAGCTTGAATTCCTAATGCGGCAGGTTGACCAACAGGCAATGTCGGATGTCCGACTGCGTGCATATTAATCATTAAAGCGTCAATTGAATTTATCACACCATCTCCGTTGACATCAGCCGCAAGTCTAAATATCACAGGGTCAATTCCCGGTGGGAAATACGGCGGAGCAAACGAGCGATGACCTACAGCGTATGTTCTTACCAAGAGAGCGTCTATAGAATTTATTACGCCATCGTTGTTGACATCGCCTAATAGAACAGTGGTAGCATTCTCCGTCCATCTCGCCCAGTAGGTTGTGTTTGCACTTGGAACAGTAGTTGTCGTGGAAATTTGTGTTCCACCAGTTTCGGTAGTGAACCATCCATCGAATATCCAACCTGTACGTGTCGGTGTCGGCAACGTACCTAAAGCAGAACCGGGCATTAAGCTAGACGTTGTCGTGGAAACAGTACCGCCGTTAGCATTCCATGTGATTGTAACGGCATTATCCGTCCATCTCGCCCAATAGGTTGTATTCGCGCTTGGAACGGTAGTTGTAGTGGAAATTTGCGTTCCTCCAGTTTCGTCAGTAAACCATCCACCAAATGTCCATCCTGTACGTGTCGGTATTGGCAACGCACCAAAAGCAGAATTGGGTATTAAGTCAGACGTTGTGGGAGAAACAGAACCGCCGTTTGCATCCCATGTGATAGTTATGGGGGTTTGCACCCATCTCGCCCAATAGGTTGTGTTTGCACTTGGAACAGTGTATGAAATTTGCGTTCCTGCGGATACATCGGTAAACCACCCTGCAAATGTCCATCCTGTACGTGTCGGCGTTGGCAACGTGCCGAAAGCCGAACCGGGTATCAAGCTAGACGTTGTTGGCGAAACCGAGCCGCCATTTGCATTCCATGTGATGGTCACGGGGCTTTGCATCCAAATTGCCCAATAAGTTATGTTGCTACTTGGTACAATGCTTGTAGTAGAAATTTGCACTTCAGCGGACACATCGGTAAACCATCCAACAAATGTCCATCCTGTGAGCGTTGGTGTCGGCAATGTGCCGATAGCAGTTCCGGGTATCAAGCTAGAAGTTGCTACGTCAACAGAACCACCGTTAGCATTCCATATGATGGTAACAGGGTTTTGCGCAGTCCTAATATTTGCACTTGTGTTGGATTCTAAAGAATGTTGGTGCGTGTTTGTGTTAATCGCCGCAAAGCGCGCTTGCACTTGATAATCAGTGTTGGCATCAAGTTCTGTAAACGTATTACTGTTCTGCCATCCACTCCATGTCCCAGTTAAGCCTGTGCGTATTCTTAATTGAATTGACCAACCTGCAGGTGCGGCAGTCGTATTGACTGACAAAGAATCTGACGTTGGCGTTCCACTGACAACACGTTGCGCAGGTGCATTTGTTGTGTGGAATGCTGTTCGCATATTCACACTTGCGGTGGATTCTGCGGAATGTTGGTGCGTAGCTGTGTTATTCGCCGTAAACCTCGCCTGCACTTGATAATCAGTGTTTGCGGCAAGACCTGTAAACGTATTACTGTTCTGCCATCCACCCCATGAATCTACATGGTCGGCTCTGATTCTGTATTGCGTTGTCCAACCCGCAGGAGCGGTAGTCGAATTGACCGTCAAAGAGTTTACAGTTGGTGTTCCGCTAACTACACGCTGTGCAGGTGGATTTGTTGTTTGAATTGCCGGGTCTGTGTAAAACAAACCAAAATCATCTGTTGTAGTAAACCAACCATCGGTAGTTTCCGCATATAGTTCATAATAGTATCCAGTGTTTGGAGAAAGTCCCGTTAGGTCAGCTACCCAGTTTGCACCAATCCGTGAAGCTAACACACGCCTGTTCAAATTGCGTTCAGAAGTGCCATAACGAAACTCCACAAAATCAATTGTCCCATCTGTAAATACTCGTCCAGACAACCGTGCTGAGTTGCTTGTAATGTTTTGCGCCCAGTCACCTTCCCACCATAAATACGATGTTCTTGCGCCAGTGTGAACCTCAAAAGATACCCATCCACTACTGGTATAGCCGGGAGCATTACCGAATGCTCTTACGTATATATTGTACCATCCATTTGTATTTGGTGTAAAATTGAAAGTGCTACTCGTTACACGACCGCTAGACCAAGCATGACCCACCTCGCCCGACCATTGATTTGTATTTGGATTCCAACCTCTCCACGCAGAGCCAGTATCTCTTTGAATTAACACTTCATATTCTGTGGCGTTAGCAGTAGCAAACGAAAATGTGATTCGAGTGCCGGGAGCATTATTTGCCCGATTTATTTGAATAGAAGGACGAGAAGGTAGAGTACCTCCAGTCTGTGTCCATTGTGCAGTAAATGTCATTGCGTTATTTACTACACGCGCTCCAACTTGAGCCCTAGTTTGATTTGTCGTTTCAGCGGGAGTTGGAGCCGTCCTGCGCCAACCATCAAATGTGTGATTAGTACGAGTTGGTATTGGTACATTCGTTGAGCCAATGGTAGCTCCTTGAGTGATTGTGCGCGTAACGTTTGCCGTAGAACCACTAACATTTCCGCCGTTCAAATTGAAAGTAACAGTATGCGTGGGAGTGGTGGTCGTTGACGTAGTAAAGAATAGTGTTTGACCCATGCTCCAACCTTCGGTATTTTGTGCAACAATCCTATAGTAAATACGTGTTCCGGTGGGAAGACCATTCAGCGTTGCAGAGAATGTTACATTTGATGAATCGGCACGTAATGTTTCATTTGGCCATACCGAAGTTACGTTTCTGCCGTTTTCAACATCGGTGCGATTAAGCCCCCATTCAAATAGCAGGTTTTGCATAGATGCTCCGCCATTTCGGTCTAAGTGACCTTCTATTCGAACGCCGTTTACTGGTTGTGTTGCGGGGGCTATTTGTATTGTTCTGACTTCGGGGCGAGTGAGTCCTCCTCCAGTCTGTGTCCATTGCGCTGTAAACGTCATTGCATTATTTACTACACGCGCTCCTACTTGTGCCCTAGTTTGATTTGTCGTTTCAGCTGGAGTTGGGGCAGTTCTACGCCAACCATCAAAGGTATGGTTAGCACGAGTTGGTATTGGTACATTTGTTTCGCCAATAGTAGTTCCTTGATTAATCGAGCGCGTAACATTTGCTGTAGAACCACTAACATTACCACCGTTCAGATTGAAGGTAACAGTATGCGTGGGAGGGGGAGTCGTTCCCGTATCGAAAAATAAAGTTGACCCATGACTCCAACCTACGGTGTTTTGTGCCACAACTCTGTAATAAATACGAGTACCCGCAGGAAGTCCGTTCAGCGTTGCAGTAAATAATGAACTGTTACCAGAGTCGGGGCGTAATGTTTCGCGAGGCCATACGGGCGTACCATTACCATTCTCAACAACAGAGCGGCTAGTTCCCCATTCGAATAGCAGATTTGTCATATTTGCGCCGCCGTTTCGAACCAACGTACCACCTATTATTACGCCGCTTGTAGGGTTATTGGTTGAAGGGTCTCTTTGTACTGTAATAACTTCAGGACGCGTAAGGGGTGGAGGCGTTGGCGTAGTTCCTGCTGTAGTAAAAAATAGTGTTGCCCCATGACTCCAACCTACGGTGTTTTGTGCCACAACTCGATAGTAAATACGCGTCCCAGCGGGAAGTCCGTTCAGCGTTGCAGTAAACAAAGAACTGTTGCCCGAATCGGGACGCAATGTTTCACGAGGCCATACAGAGGTGCCACCACCATTCTCAACAACAGAGCGGCTAGTTCCCCATTCGAACAGCAGATTTGTCATATTTGCTCCACCATTGCGAACCAATGTACCGCCGATTATTACGCCGTTTGTAGGGTTGTCGGTTGCAGGGCTTCTTTGCACTGTAATAACTTCGGGGCGTGTGAGTATGTTTCCACCACCTACATAGGCGGGTCTAAACCAACCCCTAAAAACAGTTGTCCCCCAACTTGGACTAGTCCGCCAATTCCACGTTTGTCTCCGTACACCCTCTACTCCTGTCCCAGCCTGCTCATTTCCACCAATAGTCGTGACATTATCCCCATTAACAGCAACAACTATATTTACATGTGCATTATTATGCCATCCTATATTTGCATTATTGCTCCAAATTGGAATATCTCCTATTTGGGGAGGGTTGCCCGGAGCTATCATTCTGCCGTTATCATGAGCAAACTGCCACATTTCGTGTACGCCTGCACCACTAGTTTTTGGAACGATAGTATTAGAAACACCCGCTGCATCTGCCACGTACCACACAAACATAACACACCAAGCAGCACTCGTACCCCACGCACGTGTATATTTGTTAGGACGTACAAGTGAACCGCCATGCTCATTAAATTCGCGATTTGCAATCTCCACCACACGCTGTGCTGTACCTGCTACAGTTGACATCGGTTCTATATCTATCTCGAATGGTTCAAACAAATCAGTTCCTATATCAATGACTTTTAAAGTTAAAAGCGTACCCCAGCATTGTGTAAACTCAATGCCATTTACGCTGTAGACGATAACAACGCTATAATCACCTGCGTCTGTAGGATGGGCATTTTCGAATGAATGCGCAATAATGTAATCGTCAATGTTGCTTGGGAAGACATTTCCTCCAACTTCCAAACCATCTCGCAAGATGCTGTATCTCTGTAAAGACACAAAATCTTGAGTGTTATTGACTGCAACAGTAAATTCAAACATATGAACGCTATCACCAATTGATACTCCTATGGTGCGAGGTGAAAATGCTTCCACGAAAATATGCTCATTGCCCATGCACTTCATTGGGGAAGACAGTTCATTAACAAAATCATTGAATAACACATCTTTTTCAATACCATCGCTAAATGCCGTTGTTGGTGTAACGACAAAAATACTTGATACCATTAAAAACGCCAAGAAAATTGCTAAAAGCCTCCTTGATTTTTTCATTGTAATTCCCCTTTCTGCCGATTTCGGCGAAATAAATTTTGATAAGTTGTCAAAGAGTCACACAAATAACAGACTACGCATTTGCAATGCGAACACAATTAAGCCATGTCATGCAGAATGCCAAATGCAATTTACTTAAAATCACACCCTTCTTTTTTTTTCGAGAATCTACACTAGCCAAACGCTCAACAGACCCTCAATTTTTGTTTCACGTTTATACCATAGCCATAAGTGGCTAGCTATTACTTATCGAATAAGAATCTGCGTTTTGTTATGGAAAATCATGCACATATAAAATTTCAATTGAAAATAAAGCAGACTAATATAAGCAATCTTTCTTCGGAAGATATGGATACGATTATGTATGAAATCATAAAGTTAATTGGCTCTGAAAAAAATGCTCTTTTGGAAATTGAAACAATACTCAAAATATACAACGACGGCAAAAACGAGTTACCTCAATCAAAGACATTGGAAGGTGCGCCTTCAAAACTTGTTTTCTCCAGCGACTCTCTTATTAAGCCGTTCATGGAACAAGCAAGCAGCGATAAAGGTTTTAACATACATTGCTCAGAGAAAATGGGTCCATTTCCTGAAGATACTTATTGAAGGACTTCGCTCGGGATATATTGGAACGCGTATTAATATGGAACAGGGTGTTGCTAATCATATATTGACCGGGAGAAAGAAACGTTGGGGAGGCAGCGTACATATTCCAGAGGAAGAGATCGGCGATAGTGCTAGTAATGGGGAACAAGCCAAAATATATGCTAATAGACTTACAGACAAACATGTATATTTGCGTTGCCCCATAGAGGGCGGGAATATGCTGACAGGCTCGGATTTTGTTATTGTTGGCAAGGATTCATTATATGCAACTATGGGTCTGTATAAAGTAGATGAAGCAAAAGCTAAAGCCATGATTGGTGATGACTTCGGCATTGCCGCTGATAAAGTATATCCTGTAGAACAGCCCGGAGTATACCATCTAGATCTAGCAATGGCATTAGTAACGGGAAGAAACGTACTAATTAAAACTCCCCCCAATGAAAATCATATAAGTAATACAACGATTAACGATTTAGAAAAACAAGGTTTTACCGTCACTTTTGACGAAGGGAAAGCTGCAGGAACAGATTTCAATTTTATTAACGGTGAATTTGTTAAGGCAGGAGATAAAACATATTTTTTAACAAATGAACCTACTACGATAAGCGAGGAAAGCAACGAAAAAAAAGAAGCATTTACCAAATTTATAAAAGATAAATTCCCTGCTATTTCAGATGTTGTGTTCATCAAAGAGGCGTATTCCCCATCAGCAAAAGCTGGGTTGGGATGCAGAGTTAAAGGTATGCCTAATAATGTTACTCTAAAAAAATGATTGAAGCCGATATGGAGGCAATGCCAGTGGAAAGCCAAACCGGATTTCACCCAGCAACACCTTATACAGCTGCCAGAAAAAACGCGGAAAGATGGTTGATGAGTAGCAATGCCGCTGAACGAAACAAGAGTAAACCTTGGGAAGTCGGGGTTTACAGTGAAGACATTCTTCATCTATTTTGGAATCATAATCAACAAATATACGATATAATTAACGCTCTAACAGGCGGTGGCTTTTACATTGATAAAATGGTTGAGCCAATACCCCGGAAGAAATTATCAAGAGAATCCCTGTTTACAAATATGATTATCACAAACCCGATTTTCTTATTGTCAACGCAATAAAGAGCTTCGCCTAATAAGTAGAACGAAACCGCTACTGCAGTAGCAAACCCCTAAAACCAAAAAAAATATAGTTTAATTTTTTGCGTAGCATCCAACAATTTAAGTACGGCGAAAGCCGGAAAAAATTGTTAAGGAGCGTGAGCAAAATGACTAAAACCGAAATAATACAGAAGATGGAAAGAGATTTAGAGGTACGTGGGCGAAGTCCCATGACAATAAAGGATTACAAAATAAAAGTACGAATGTATCAAGACTACTACGACAAACCCGCTAATCAGCTTGGTGAGGAAGAAATCATTAAATATCTGCATTACTTGTTGAAAGAAAAGAAAATAAACGCATCATCAGTAAACACATACAACAGTGCATTACGATTCTTGTATGGCGTAACGCTGGATATATCACTTAACTATAAAAAATTACCCCGAATGAAACAAAATCGAAGTCTGCCTCAAATTTATACAAAAGATGAAGTTCACAAAATCATAGACAGCGCAGAAACATTAATTCATAAAAGTATGCTTATGTTGGCGTATGGCTCAGGATTGCGTCTGTCTGAAATCACAAGCCTGAAGATAACAGACATTTGGAAACTTTACGTGAATATTGGAAAGCGTATCGACCCAAGTATTGGTTGTTTGAGTTACCAAGATTAGGGGGTAAATATCATCCTCGCACGTTGCAAGGTGCTTTCAAGTCGGCATTGTGCAAATCGGGTATAAAAAAACCGGGTACAATCCATACTTTGCGTTATCCAACCAAAAATAAAATCCAAACCTTTAAGAGAAACGTCGGGAAATATGCATTGGCCTAAGAATTAAGTTTGGATATAAATACCCGATGATATGATCTCCTAATCAAAAATAAGGAGGCCCCCTAGTTTGAAAAATAAAGTCTATTGTGCTTTGTTGTTTATTAATACAATGAATGCTAAATGGACGTTTCAACAGAGGCATCTGAGACGAAGGCGAAACATCGACATTAATAAACTGCCAACATTCATGATACGAAAACAGGGATATATCCCGCAAAAAAAAGCCTATGCGAAATACTCAACAATCGAAAAGTTTTGCGGCGATGACGGTTATCGCAAATCCTTTGAAACGGCGGTTTCTGAACAGCTTGGGCTGGGCGTAGATATTTCAAAGCGCATAAAGCCTATATTTGAAATTATGCCTAAAAGATGGATTGTTGAGCGAACACTTGGCTGGTCAAATCACTCACTCAGACTTTCAAAAAATCATGAAATCAGCATTTTCCATGAGGAAAATATGTTTATGATATCACATTTGCATACTCTGCTTAGACGTTATTGACCGCCGATTCTAACATTGTTTCATCTAAAATTTTGACTGTATAGTATGTTGAAAACATAGGTAACTCTTACCATAAATTGCAGATATCTCATCTCTGCCATCAAATTATCCGAAAACCCGCTCCAACCCCATACAGATAAACAATCATCTCATAGCGATATATTATAATCTAGATTTACGTTTGTCAATTGTTTTTTTCAGAACCCCACGACAAACGCATGAAGACACGAGTTTCGCACGAACTTCAAAAATTAGTGATAAAATAGCAAAAACCCATATAGAGGAAGAATAAAATGGCAAAATCAAAATGCTCACGAGAATTGTATTGTAAGTTTCTTGAAGTGACATCAACAAGATATTCGGCACTAAGTTTGAGCGAAGTAGCCCCCGAATCAATGTCATTGTCGCATGACAGCATATCAAGGAGCGGTAATTTAGACAAATAATCATTCAGTACCGTACACAGCTTTGTATAATCCGGTGTCATAAGGTTGAAGGCTTTAATTGATTGCACGAGCTTGGCGGAATGGATTGCCTGTTCGTCCTGTTCACATTCAAGCAAAGACAGAGCGGCGGTTTCAAGTCCGTTTAACAGTCTGAGGTGTTGGTTCTGTAAATCACCGTATACTTCGCGGGCTTTATTTTTAGCTACCACTGTATTAGGTTGTTTCGGTGCGGGTGTTTGCGCTTCGGGCTTAGTCGGTGGCTGTGCAGGTGTTTGCTCAGTAGCCGCGGCATCTTCGGTAGC
>Ga0131853_10000270_pt1 | contig 93164 bp, 81 predicted proteins | sample TergutLab28metaG_FD_92764 | JGI IMG/M metagenome (GOLD analysis project Ga0131853, IMG submission 92764) | Labiotermes labralis P1 segment gut microbial communities from Petit-Saut dam, French Guiana - Lab288 P1 (version 2) (version 2) | ecosystem: Host-associated > Arthropoda: Insects >...
CCTCTGGTGTTTTCACATTCACCGTTATTACTGTTCCCGCTACCATATTTTCACCAAAATTCTCTTTTAAAAATGGAAAAAAATCCATATGGTTTTTAACAAATTCATGCCTTTCATTGATAATCTTCATCACGGTTAATGGATTAATCATTTTGTTTTCTCCTTGAAATTAAATTGTTATATTTTTTATTATCGCTGTGAAAGAGCGATAATAAATTTCTTACTTTTCTTCTTCCACCCCTAAGTACTTACGCCAAAAGTCTTCTGTTACAACACTTGGTGCTTCATCACGATATCTTTTTACCGTCTTATCAAAATCTTTGTTTATCTTTCCTAAAACACCAAACATTCGCTTCAAAATCCGAAATACTTCTTTATAACTTTTTTCCGTCACAAAACCTTTTTGCGTATTATCATCATAATTAAGTACTGTACGCACACGATAAAATTTTGAAATATGAGGCGAACCCACCGGAACTGTAGCCTTTCTACCCGCCGGTAGCATCCAACCATTCAACACCAGTTTACGCCAAAGCCGCTTCACCTTAGTCTCACTGTAAAGACAACCCTCTACAAATTCATTATAAATCATCGACACAGGCAATTCTGATAAATCCTGAAGTTTATATGCAGACTGAATCACTTTGAGATTTAGCTCATTTGGATTTTGCTCAGCCAACCACTGAAAACCTTTGAAAAAATCTTCATAAGCATCCATCACCATATCCGCTTCCTTATAACGATAAATCAAACAATTGTACTTTATCAACCAAAGCAAATATTTCCGCAGAAACCTCTTAGAAAATAATTTCGAATACAAAGCCGCCAAAATAAAATCATTTCGTATCGTATAATAGTTTTTCAGTGAACTCCATTTTTTTTCAAAGGATTCGTGCCACAAACATATCCCATTTAATGTAAGCTTGGGCATATCTGCCATACGCAAATTATGTTCCACATCATCTCTTTGCACAAATAATGGCAAAGAAAGATTGTTGCGCAATTCTTCTTTCAAAGGCATACAGCAAAACCACCAACCCAAGTAATCAACAGACTCTATTATATCACTTCTTAAGACATTTTTCACCTTATTTATGTCCAAACCGTATTTATTGAAAATAATATAACCATCTCTCCAACTTTCACCGGCCGCATGCAATACATTTGGTTTATCCAACCTAAGCATGGACCCCCCCAACATAGCATTTTCCCACTCTGGCTTTAACATTTTTTGAAAAGCATATAAACGCTCCAAAGCATGTTGCGTAAAAACCACATCGTCATCCATCAATATCACATGGCTTGTACCCAAACACGCTTGATCTTGAAAAGCTTCCAAAATCCCACGGGTAAACCCACCTGAACCACCACTATTCAAGTTGTACACAACCTTAATATTTTCAGAAGATACCCCTTCTATATCCAATGTTTGCCCATTATCAGCGATATAAACTTGCAGATGCCCATGTAAGCATGATTTTTCATTCTGAAAAACATGATTTGTTAACATTTCCATGTTTTTTGTAATATAAGCCTCACGTCTATACGTACAGATACAAATCGCCAAATTAATTTCCCGTAGATTTTCCTCATCCACTTCTGTGATATATGCACCGCTATAAAAACTTGTATCTTTTAAAGCACGTAACTTAAACGCTAGGATTCCTTTTGGAAGACATGCCGGAAATGCTCTTTCTACAGACCCACTGCCATTTGATTCAATTTTTTCGGAATATAAAACATACTCCTCAACGGAACTGCCCCTCTCTCCCAATTCATAACGAGTCAACGATAGTTCTACACTCCCTGAAAAACGCAAAGAAACCCCTAAATTGTCCAATTTAGAGTATAACATCCATTTCTCATAAGAAAACGAATTGAAGTAAGTATTGAAATTCAGCTCACAGCCTCCACGCAGCTCCATCATCTCTGCTGTACTATCCAATACCGCAAGCATATTATTATAACGTATATACGAACTTCTCTCACTTTCACCAATCCCGGGAAACTGAATTTTTTGTAATATCATAGTAAGGAGCCCCCTCCTACTTAAAATCTTTAAATTGTATTTTCTACTCACTAATGTTTATTATATCAAATATCAGATAATTGTCTAGCCCCTTTACTTGCGAAGCACTTACCATAAATTCATCATATATACTAGCATTTGGAATAAAATGAATCGAAAAATAAGCCCAATTTATCTCTTCTTCATTCTCTGATATACGATGCCTATATATCACCTGGAACTGGTCGCTCACCGAATCTTTTACATGAAAACATAATTCCTTTGCTTCTGATTTCACTCGAAAACAAACACTAAGCTTATATACGTTTCCTCTTTTTAATGACTTAGACAACAAAGTGGTTGCATATCGTGCCGTTTTACGATACACCTCCCCTTTTACCTTTAAAGTTGTGCGCCCTTCTACCAGATGCGCTTCCCATACCTTTTTATCAAAATCAAATATGAAACGGTCACCACACCTTGACACTAAATTTTCGCCTTTACTATATGCATGATATATATCTTCTCTACTGGGATGAAACGCAACCTCAACGGCCTTTGAAAATGCTTTTTCCTTAACCGATTCCTGAAACAAATCCCGCTGCGCTGAGCAAAAATTCTGATTTCCCTTGATATAACCGTTTCCACCTAACCAATCCAAAGGGACCTCTTTTTTTACTGCGATAAATTCACGTGGTATAATATTCAAAAACAAATCACCGCGCTCACTATTACATAAAACCGCCGACACACCTCTACCGGAATCCAATCCCGGATCCCGATGAGAGATACCCCAAAAATCACCTAACGTCAAATCACCCGGTCTAGCTAAACCTTGATATTTGCATAACTCACAGTGGGATGCACACATGGTATGATTATGAAATACACGTTGATAAGCATCTTCTTTTTCACCATTTCGAAGATACACACTGCCATCTTTTCCCACCGCCTTAATGCAGGTACAATTCCAGCCCTTGCTTTTATCTCTAAATGTATAACTCTGTAAACCTTCCGGAAAAGAATCTTCCACATACTTTTGAAAAAACATTGCAGATGGCGCATGGGAGCACAAAATATCTACCAGCAATAAACGCTCATAGTCTTTTGCCAAGTACGCCCGAAGCCCATACACTTGACAAGGCGTTCCTGTAAACATCACAAATTGCCCCTGTTCCAATCTTTCTTTTATAGCCGTAAACACAGTACCCAAATAACTTTGCAAATACTTAGATTTCTGCAACAAATGCAATTCATCTTCACGATCAACAATCCTATGCGCAACCGTAAAATCATCTCGCCATGCCGCCCCAACAATACATCCACCCCAACGAAAAATCTCTTTTGCCAATAAAGTGAACATACCACCGCTAGAGCTGGCTTCTAGTATCTCCTGATCCGAAGCAACCATTTCATAGCAAGGTGGTTTTCTATTACAAGGATTCACCGGTAAAATCAATGCCGGGCATACCTTTTCACACTTACCACAAACAATACACTTTTTTTCTTCTATCACAGAACGATAATAGCCCCATTCGTCTGCCTCCAGATACAATGCCCCCATTGGGCACATATTTGTACACGCACTGCAAGCTGTACATAATTTAGAATCTAAAACAGATGTAATTGCTCTAACCGGCAGGGATACAGATAGCAACTTTTCCCTCGGTTGCTCCAAAGCTGCCTGCAACCATTTTTTTGAAGCCTCAACATTATGCTTTAAATTCTGATTTATCAAACCTATATCAACAGTTGTTAAAAACGTCGGATTTTCCATAATCAACTCCGGATCCGTAACCAGCCGTTCCGGCACACCCAACACATTCATCAATGAACTAAAACGAGAAATCCCCCGTTCTTTATTTGTGATGGCTGTAAAAGATTTTTCAAATATTGCGGCCATCGCCGCACCATGACAAGAATCTGTTATAACATATGCACTATTCTTTATAAAATACAACCAATCCTCTATTTGAAGATTTTCCACCACCTCCAAGTCTAATTTCTCTTTGTTTTTATGAAAAAGCCATGGAAAACCATCCAACATATTAATCAATTTAATACCTAACTTTTCAGAAGCATATAGCAATGCTTTTCGTTTTGCCGGTGTCGGATCAAGGATATAAGTGGCAATATATGGCTCTTTCTCTTGAAAACGTGATTTCGCTGCCAAGTCATCATATACTTTTCTATCTACTATAAAAACCGGATCGAGTACATGCTTTGCCTCTATCCCATAAACCTCTCGCGCAATGTCAACACCTTGATCTTCACGCACTGAAATGGCATTAAATTTTTTCATCAAATCTATCGTTTTTCTTTTTTCAGATTCAGGCATAAAATCCATGCTATGACCAAAAGAAGCGGCATAAGCAATCTTCTTTTTATTCGGAGCAACAAAATCAAAATAAAATGCTTTACCAAAATTGTGGCTAATACCATAATTCCAAACTTGATCTGAACCAAGAACAAAAGTATCACAAACATCATTTAAATCTTTTAAATCTTCTAAAGAATATGATTTACTGATATGATAATGCTCTTTTGAAAATCGTTGTGCATGTGTATCACCTAACTCAAAATCTTTCTTACTCGAAATGGATGGCTTATTTATCATTAACACAGAGTAACCTAAGTTTTCAATCGTTTGATTTAAACCATAATAAGTAGCAATACTACCATAATTACAGCCGTACCACACCCCAACTATTCCAACATCATATTTCTTCTTGTCCATAAATCAAAATGCCCTCTCAGTTGTTCTTAAGTATTTATCTCTTTAAATGATTGAAATGCCCGATTTATTTTTATCCAAAATACAGGCAAACGAATGCATATCATAACCATTACAAACAAACCCGCAAATGTCCTCTGCAAAGCAAGCTTTTCTTTTTTTTCAGTATATGCAAAAAAGAATTCCCGACCTTTGCAATAATCTATCATCGCCTGCAAAGAAGGATATAATGAAAAATATTTTTTTGCCCGAAAATCATACATCACCCGTAGCAACCATTTTTTTAACAGCTCTTTTCCCGACTCACAAAATCCATATATGGTATTTACAATCATTGCATTGCGAATATCATAATAATATATAAACGCCGACTGCCTATTTTCGTAGGTTTCATGCCACACTTGTATGCCATTTAACAAAATTGGTTTCCCACCATGCCGCAAACCATATTCTACATCATCACAATGGATAAAAAAAGGTAACGGGATCTCTTCCCGAACAAAAGACATCGGAAAACAAGCAAACCACCAACCACTATATTCACCTAAACTTTGATTCATTTCTAAAAGCCCGGATCGCTCTCGCATGTCCTGCTGATAACCTACATGCCGAACATCACCTTGATTCCAGCACTCTGCCGCCGTATATTGAACACACGGCTCCTCCAAGCTAAACATGCGTCCGGCCACCACCACATCCCGGTATTTTGGAAGAACAAAACATAACAATCCATAGAGCCGATAAAAGCTTTCCAACTCTACCCTAGCATCATCATCCATAAAAATCACATGGGTGATACCATCTCGCTTTTCATCTTGTCTGCTTTCCAGCACACCACGGGTAAACCCACCGGAACCTCCCGTATTAGGATTGTGGTATAAGTATATCCCTGCCTGTTCTATATTTTTAGGCAATTCTGAGGCATTGTCTACAATGCGAACGCACATGCCCCCATAGTAGGATGAATCTTTATCAAAAAACAAACTCTCTTTTATTCTTTCCAAATTGGCATACAGCTCTTGGTTACGTTGATAAGTACAAATAATCAAAGACAACTGTATCTTTCTAACCGCTAATTTTTCTTCATTCAAACAATAAGCCGCCTGATATAAACAAGTATCCGAAACCGCCTCTATTTCAAGAAAAATCAAACCCGTTTTCGCTGCCCCTTGAAAAGAAATCACAACATCACGAAATATATCTTTCGCATCTATAGAATTCTCTTGCAAAATCAGTTTCTTTTTTCCATCCCAAGCGCACAAACGAATGAAAAAATCTCCCTGTATCTTCACCTTTAAAACCCAATTTTGCTGGCCTGTGTACTTGTTCCAAGCCCAGCAATCAAAGCTATTCATATATGTGTCTGTCGAAACAATCGAACCTTTTTTAATCACAAAACATTCTTTTTTATTTTCCACCGGTCCAAGGCTTCGATAAAAAAGTCTTTCATCCATTTTTGCACTTGCTGAAAATATTACCCTTTGCAAAATTATATCCGCAACCTCAAACATCGATTACCCTTTCTCTGATTCACCGATTTCCTTGCGCAGTGCTGCCACTTCTTTCTTTAAGTTTTCAATTTCTTTTTTCATACCACCGATTTCATAAATTGCTGAGGAATTGAGAACCCGTGTTTTAATTTTATTACTTAAGCTTTTTTCTTTCAAAAGGTTGTCCATAGAATTCACCTTAGACATACCGGTAACTACATCAATCATCTGCAAAAAATAAACAAACGTATCTTCTACATAACTCAAAGGTGTCAGCTCACGTATACTGTGCTCACTGCTGTGAACAAAGTCCGGAAAACCTACTTTTTTGCAATAAGGCATATACTTATAAAGACAGGTATATAACTGATTGAGCCACTCATTCGCCTTACCAACCTCGTATTTCTCCGGGTGCTTATAGGTAGTCGCTTTGACATCATTGATAATTGTTTCCGCATAGCGGGATTCTATTACAATAATATTCCTCTCATCATAACCATCCGGATTTTCATCACTTTTTACAATAGACTTAATGAACTGATGATAACGCTTTTCAATGACTTCCATCTTCATATCAGCAAACCCATAAGGCTGAATCTTTACCGGCCCAACCTCTTGAAACAATGTATTTAACTCACTTTCTTTTGTCTCATCATAAACCATATGCATCTTTTTTTTACCATCATCCACCAAAAAACGGGATGATAATTCATCAGCCAAGTCAATCACCAAATACTCTGCTGTACTTTTCTTGAGCAATTCCACCGCATTCTTTCGCCCTTGTATACTAAACATACGTTTTTCATACGACGACAATGTAGTTTGCTGCATCCGATCCTCTTCTACAGAAAAAGATTTTTCATACAATGTCGTAATCGGAACATTACTAATACAACGATTAATCTTATAATGACCATTCAAATCATGGCGAAATATATCTCTGCTCACGTAACTTCCTAAAATATCCATTTCTATACTCATACACCCAAACTCCTTTATTCCGTATTAACCTGAAACGATTGTCCACCGGCTATCCGTAAAACTATTTTTAAATGCTTTTCCAATGCCAATACTGAAGTAATATAAGCATCACGACCGGAAATCGTCGAAACATTTCCCAACCGCTTCGTGTAGTAATTAGCAAAGTCTAAGACACCCTGCTGAATGTCTTTCGCCAAACATTCTTCCTTTTTCTCTTCAAATACAAAAGCAATTTGCCCATCTACGAGTCGAAACCCTCGAAAAGATGGGGACGGGGAAGAAAGTAGTAACTCTGCAAGAATATTGTGTCCTGCGCCCGGATTGTGCCACTTCCAAATATCTCGGTTTTTCTCTTGAGAAAATAAATAAGAAGAAAGCTTTCCGCTATACATTTGAGCTTCACTACTAAAACAATCCGTACTACGCAAAGAATTTGTGCCGGCCAACAAACCCTGTATTTGACAATCCAATTTCCAGACATGCCGAACCAAATAGTCCAATTGCATGGCACCACTACCTGCCCAACCTATATCTACCACTGCCACTCTTTTGCACCCTTGCAAAACATCACGATAATAGCGTCCCCCGGCCTCTATTTGCTCTTCATAATATTCTAACAACCGATCCCAATGCTTTTGCAAATATGCTTTTACATCAGCAGCTATTTCATCATTTAATTTACTCTCCTTTGTGTACGCTGCATTTTCCGCAACATATAACGAAAGCATAGGCAACAATTCCATTGATTCAAAAATACGATACAGACTATATCCTTGATTGACTTTTTGCGCAAGGAAACGTTTAAAAAAATCCTGCTTATTCTGCCTTGCACACATCTTTGTCCCCGCCAAACGAGACCAATAGACGTAAGTGCTTTGTTCTTGGGGATAAAGAACATCATAAACCTGCTTGATAATCTCTCCATCCCGTGCCAAAAATAAAATCTGATCTATGTTATTATTTCTTACATATGTATGAATCCACCGAGCATATCCTAATACAAATAAACCACCATATATAAAACCCAATTCGTAAGCCTTTGAAAACTGGGCGCGGCCGTTATGTATATAAGAGTTAATGACACCTCGATAAACACTGCCGGTAATTGTTGACATATCTATCGGACGATAAGGCAAGCCCAAATCATTCACATTTGGGTAATAGTAAGCACAAAAACCATGTTTCTTTGCCTGTTGGTAATCTGCATATTCGTTATCACCAACTTGAATGTAGGACAAATTTTCCCCTATGCTTCTTTTTACATGCTCATAAAGTTGACCGTCACTTTTTGAAATTCCATATTCACTAGAAACAAAAACCGTTTCGAAAAATCCCCCGAATCCGGCTTTCTCCAACAAAGCAGTCACTTGCGCTTTGCTAAAATACATATCTGAAATAGCTATCATGCGCTTATTTTTCTTTTTAAGACACTGAAGTACTTCCAACATATAAAGATTCGCAAAACAATATTTCTCTTCTACTGCGAACTCTACCGCACAACCCTCCGCCTGCGTTAAGCCTGCTTCTTCCTCCATCAATTGCCAAATATCTTCTAAACTTACTTCTCGATGACCTTTTTCTTTATACTTCAATTCACGAGCTTTCCGCTCTATTTCTATGCGCATTTCCGTGAAATTGAGGTAACCCAATTCTTCTCCCATAAAATAAAACAAATCAGAAGGTGTATCTACAGGGCGAAATAATAACGTATCAAACACATCAAAAGAAACCACATCATATTGAGTCAATTTCTGAACCAAATGCTCCACAGGCTCTCTTTTGTTTTGTATAGACTCACTCACATCCTCATAACGAAGATTCCGGCTATTCCCAAGGGAAATCTTTACATCATTTTCTTTTCTCTTGCCTACACCGTAACGAATTTGCAATCCCATCAAATAGAACCATGCCCATTTGCGGCCATTACTTCCTGCTTGTTTGCGAAAGGTTTTGTATTTTTTTTGAATCTGAGGGTTTCGATTGACCAAATAATGATATATTTTTTCTTTCATCAAAATCTCTCTTTCACTTGTTCATCCTTTCATAAGCTGCACAAACCGATGCCGTATCACCGTACATCATCAGCTTACTCTTCTCAATCCATATCGCACTTGTGCAAATCTCACGAATTGTTGAAGCCGAATGGGATACAATTAAAACAGTAGAACCACTACGAATTTGCTTTTTGATTCTAGCATTACTCTTCACCTTAAAATGTGCGTCGCCAACACTTAACACTTCATCTAAAATTAAGATTTCCGGTGTGTCTCTAATTGTTGCAACCGAAAACGCCAATCGCGATACCATACCCGATGAATAATTTCGAACCTTTTCATCCATAAATCCATCTAATTCCGCAAATTCTACAATTTCATCATATTTCTCATCTATAAATTCTTTGGAATAACCAATGATAGCTCCATTTAGATAAACATTTTCCCGACCGGTCAGCTCTCCATCAAAACCGGTTCCTAAAGTCAAAAGCTGAATCTTGTCCCGGTCAACCACAACACTACCCTCTGTGGGAGGCAAAGCACCGGAAATAATTTTAAGCAAAGTACTTTTTCCGGAACCATTGGTTCCTATAATACCAATCACTTCTCCCTCTTTTACACTAAAAGTAATATCATTCAATGCACGGAATTTATTTATATTTCTTTTTCTACGAATGATTCGAATCGCCAGCTCCTTTAAACTACTTGCCTCGTCTTTCTCACGCGTAAAATCCATGGATATCCCTTCTACTTGAAGGACAATTTTGCGTTCATCTACCAATCGAAAATCTTCAATATGATCAAAATCTTCATAGTCATCTAAAGAGCTTTTTTGATATTCATTTGCATCTTGTGATGTTTGCAGACTTCGGCGGCGGCGTTCCAATCGTCTCTCTTCATTACGTCGCCTAATCTCCTCTTTCTTTCTGGTACGATTAAAATTCATCTTCAAATAAAACAACGCAATCAGCACCAACACCAAAAACAACAACACAATAGTAAAAATCACTTGATTTCTTGTAGCAACAGAAGGGTTCGCTTCATGTATCACCGATGCTTCTGATGTAAGCCCTGCAAAATCTGTCTCCTCTTCCACGGTTTCCTCTTCTACAATTGGCGTTTCCGATGCTTCTTGGCGGTGAATGGTCAAAACATATTGAGCCGAACCGGTGACCGGACTATTCACCACAATCACTATCCTATTTTCACCAACAGACAAATTTCTATCCGAAATCTCTACTGTAGCTTCCGGATCAATGGTAGTGACTCCAATTTCAGGCATTTCAATTTCATAACCCACCTCAATGATGTAATGAAAAAGAGCCGAATCAAATTGCTCCAAATCATAACCATTGATATGAATGCCTCCCAATCTGGAACTTTCCGGTGCTTCAATACGTATCGGAGATGTGACAGACGGAAATTCACTATTAATACCCACATCTGTATGAACATTCACGTAGCGAATGGAGATAGAAGTATCACCTGCCATACGTGTGTGAAAATTTAACATTGTACTATAAGCACCATCAAACAATGGGCCAGGTGCTAACCGCACAACACCCGGTTCTATCAATTCCCCACCGGCTATAAACTCCAAAAATCTATCCTCAAATGTCACCAACATCTCTAATTGATTGACCGGATAAGGTGCTACAAAATGTATGCCTACTTCCACTTGCTCATTCAGATTCCAAAGATACCCTTCCGAACCAAAAGCAATGGTCTCGCCCTCTGCCTGAACCGTTTTGCTTGGCAAAAACACCAGCAATAATATAAGTAATATTAATTTTAAACTAAAACGTTTTTTCATAGTTACCCTCTATATTTTAATCAATATTTTCGTTTTATTCTTTCTCAAAACAGCATAACCTAATGCATACGCAAACACACCCCAGAAAATCATCTGAATATTCTGACCCACACTAGGAAATTCTTGCCACATCACCACCTGCCTGGCACTATGAATATAATTAAAAATCGGATTGGCTCGGACCACTACATCAATTACCCCGGTCAAGTCATCTACAGACCAGAATATCGCTGACGTAAAAAACAACAGCTGTGTAATGACCGCCCAAAGATGCTTAATATCTCCAAAAAACACATAAGCCGTTGCTAGAATAAAAGAAGTACCCAAAGCAAATAATAGGGTAAAAAAAACAATGACCGGAAAATATAAAACATACCAGGTCACCGACACACGGAAAACAACCAACATCAATATATAAGCAACCATAGAATACATAAAGTTTACAAAAGCAGAATAGGATCGTGTAAAAACAAAAACCTCCATGGGAAATTTCACTTTAATTAGCATAGGGCGATTATCCACCAACGTTGTAAGTGAAGCATTTGCCGCATCTGTAAATAGGCCAAATATCATCTGTCCCGTCATAATATAAATAGGAAAATGCGGAATTGCACGATCAAATATTTGACTAAAAATAACCGCCAAAATTGTCATACGCAACAAAGGACTTAATACACTCCAAATAATACCCAAAAAAGAACGGGAATATTTCCGCTTAATCTCTCTTCCAACCAATTCCCGTATTAAAAACATATACTGCTTTCTTTTTTGTTGCTTCTCCGTCAAACTTCCAACATCATCTATATATAACTCACTATACTTTCCCATTTTTTAATCTCCACATCACTGTAGTTCTCATATATAACAAACGTTTATAAAACCGATATTGCCACAAATAATACTTTTCTTTTTTCCCTATCCTTACAATACTGCCTTCATGCCAAGCACTCTCTTTGATTTTACTTTTTTTGACCCCTAACATGGTTACTATTTTATTGCAGATTCCATTGGCGGCCAGTTCCTTTTCGTTCAATTCAGCCGCGATACACTGGGCATAATCCTCAAACACATCATCGGAAAACGTAATTCGACCAAAACAAACCACCTCTGCCTTTGTTGGCGTTGCCATAAAAATCTTCAATGAGCGATACAAGGGCTTTTTGGCTTCCGTACAATCAAAGTCCATATCTTGCCGAAAGGCATCTATCAACAATGCGGTATAGGCCAAAACAACCTGTTTGATTTTATTTTGAAACTCTTTTTTTTCATCATCTATACTTAAATAAAAGGGATGATAACCTGTTTCTGCATCTCCATATCCTATCGTCATACCATGAGCCGCACTAAAAACCCCCTCAAACAACGAATTGCTGAAAGAGATCTTTTCTTCAATTCCTTTTGTGGGCGAAAAGTAGTAACAACTATAATCTGCTGCCTTTGCTCCAACCGGAATGGTATATAATCCCCAATAAAACCCCTTGATATCCTTTGTTCTGCCACCTTGGCGCAGTGCCTGATTCAAGCTCTTTTGGGTAGAACCTGTCCAGCCACTATCTACAATGGCACTCTCCACATCATCCAAAAGACCCGCTTGCCCCAAATAACCCATCAAATTGGGCAACATTTCTTTGGAAGAGACTTCCAAACACTGCAAAAATACCTGATTTTTTTTCAACGCTTCTCTTACATCTTTTAATCGGGCATAAGGTATTTCTTCATCCGGTCTCAAATCCAAATCCAAGCAAGCCAATACTAAATTTTGCTGCGCTTTATCTAAACCGGTTCGCTTTAAAATTACATGTAAATTTACGACAATACTATTGCGACAAATATAATCCAAAGCCGCATCTATATCCAAATGAAACAAAGGCGTACGCAAAGAATAGCGTGAACAATATAAATAATGGCAGGTAAGCGGCAACTGAAAGGTCTCCACAAGCTTCTCCGCAATTCGGTACATCAAGTACCCATCCCGCGCCAAAAAGTAAAGCCGCTTGATTTCTTTTCTAAGAGCCTGTTGAACCACCCATAAGGTAAATGTATTGATACAAGGTGCCAAAACGGACCAAGTCACACTCTCTAGCACATCAAGCTTTTTACTCCCTTGGCTTTCATAAACTTCCAATGGTGTCAACAAGGGAGGGTAAGTATTTAGTACATCTTTATATGTTCCATACCGTTCTAGCATCTCTTCACAAATTGTTATCACGTTTTTTCATCTCTCTTTATCTTCACCAACCATTTTGCTGGTATCAAAAACCCCAACAAAGGGCGGAATATATATGGTACCGTCCTCGCCTCCAAGATTCCCATCTTTTGAAAGCCCCAATATCGAACTTTCATCTCAGACACGCGGGCAGAACATGTTCGGCGCACATAAGACTTACTATCTTCACGATATACAAACAGATACTCTGTCATATTCCGTCCTTGATACCCCGCCATATGCAAGCGCATAAATAACTCATAATCCTCACAACGTCTCGTTATCTCCGCATTGTTATAACCTTTACAAGCCAACAAAACTTTTTTACGAAACATCACAGATGGATGAATATAAGGTGAATACTTTAAAAAATCTTTAGCATCAGGTGCTTCTTTCATCCTACGCACGCCCCAAATACTATTTCCATCCATCAAAAAAGCCGATGTACCCACCCAGGCAATGTCCTTTTGTTGCTCCATATAATCAAACTGCTTTTCCAACCGGAATCTCAGCGAAATATCATCATCATCCATCCGAGCAATATAATCACCTTTTGCGATGCGAATGCAATGATTCAAAGCCTTTGCCAATCCTTGGTTTCTTTCACTGCGTCCACAAACAATACGGAAATCCCGCTTAGACAATGCAGCTATCTGAGTTGCATATACCAAATCAGATCCATCATCCCAAATAATCAACTCCCAATCTATAAAACTCTGTCGAATCAGGGAATCAACCGCTGCAATCAATCGCTGCATCTGTGGGTTATACACCCCCATAATCACACTTACTTTAGGCTTTTTCATAAACAACTCTCATGATATCATTTGTATTTTCTTTTGCAAATTTTTGCACGCTTTCCCGGCAATACACTTGCATCTGCTTCATCCCATCCGATGATACATTTGCATAATACACAATCTCTTTTACATACTCGGCGGCGCTATTCTCTTTGCAAACAGAACCATTTTTTCTGTGTTGCATATACTCTCTTGTGCCACGGTTATCACCGGAAATCACCGGTACCCCCATAGCCAAAGCCTCAACAGCTACCATGCCTAACCCCTCACGCTTAGACGGAAACGCAAACAAATCCGCTCCAACCAAAGCGGTGCGCACATCTTGGGTATAACCACGCAGGGACACCATATCTGACAAATGCCAAACTTGGATTAATTTCTCCAATCTTTTCCGGAAAAATCCTTCACCATATATGCTATAACAAATTTTCTCAGCCAACTTCGGGTTTTCTTTTTTCAATTTTTGCAGCGCACACAACATCACTTCTTGATTTTTATTTTCATTTAACTCACCAACAGTAATGATATGAAATGCATCTGCCTTCATCCCCAATTTTTCTTTTTCTAAACCTTTATTATCATCAGGCAATCGCTGAAACGCACACAAATCCAAACCCGCACCGGGTATTTGAAACACCGCACCACCCGGGCGCAGCTGCAATGTTTTGCCTGCTTGATAATCCTCTTGGTTGATGGTAATTAATACATCCGTATACCGAGCCAATCCAGACTCAATCATCCGAAACACACTATTGTTCAACAAAGGAGCCCCTTTATAGAAATGAAAACCATGGGCTGTATAAAAGACCTTTACCTGATTTTGAAAACGACGGCCGGCCAACCTGCCCAACACACCTCCAACAGGAGTATGACAATGAATCAAACGAATCTGATACCGTTCAATCAAATCCAACAACTGCTTGTAAGCCCTTTTGTTCGCACGAAACATATAAGGGGAACGTGCAATATCAATATGATGCATGGTAATCTGCAACTCTTCTAGTTTTTTAAATTCAAAAAAATAATGTGGATCCTTTACATTTGATGCGTAATGGACCTGATAGCCCAATCCTTGTAATATACACACATTTTCCAATTCGAACTTATTTAAAAAGCCACTTACTGCTGTTATAATCATTGCGTTTTTCATAAATACTCACCCGAACACCAATCAGTATATCACAAATAAGCAAAGAAATCTACAAATCGACTCCCAATTTATACAAGCATACATTCACATATTTTACTTTATTTTTTATTTATGTGTATAATATACGTATAGAACAAAAGTAACAAATGGAGAATTCCAAATGATAAAAGAAACATCTACCCAAAATAAAAACTACGGGATTGCCGCAGATATTGGCACCACAACCATCGCCATGCAATTGATTGAACGCACCCATGGCAAACCCGTAGAACTATATACAGCACTCAATGGACAAAGAATCTTTGGGCCTGATGTTATCAGCCGCATCGAAGCATCCAACAACGGAGACCGTGTCCTTTTACAAAATCTTATCCACAAAGATTTGGCACAAGGAATCATGCAACTTACCAAACAGGGTAACATCAAACCACAAAAAATGATTCTTGCCGCAAATACAACAATGGTACATTTATTGATGGGATATTCTTGCAAAAACTTAGGTGTTTCGCCTTTTACACCCGTCAATCTCAAAACCATTCATACAACCAACCGAGATTTATGCAACGAAATTAACTTTGATTTCCCTATCATGATATACCCCGGTATCTCTGCCTATGTGGGAGGTGATATCACCGCCGGTCTGTACGCCCTTGGCTTTGACACAAAAGAAAAAGTTTCTATTTTGATTGATTTCGGAACAAATGGAGAAATCGCCATCGGTAACAAAGAACGCATCCTTGTAGCTTCAACGGCAATCGGGCCCGCCTTTGAAGGCGGAAATATAACCCACGGATGTACCGGTATGCCTGGTGCCATCCATCATGTCACTATTCAAAATGGAAAACCCATCCTTGAAACCATACAAAACAAACCACCCATTGGCATTTGTGGAACCGGTGCAATTGAAATCATTTACGAGTTACGAAAAACGCATTATTTAGACAAAACCGGATTACTCATTGCGGATTTCTTTGATGATGGTTATCCCATCACCACTTCTGCAAAAGGAAAAAACATCATCTTTACCCAAAAGGATATCCGTGAAATACAGCTTGCTAAGTCCGCTGTACGAGCCGGCATTGAAACACTTATGCGTAAATATGGCATTAACTACGACCAAGTAGAACATCTTTATATTGCGGGTGGCTTTGGTTTTGAACTGAACGCAAACAAAGCCGTTGGAATGGGCTTGCTGCCAAAAGAATGTCTTGCTAAAATAAAAACCGTAGGAAATAGTAGTCTAAGAGGATGTGTCCTTGGGCTATCCGATAAAAAAAAACAAAGCAGACTGCAACATATTGTGGATATCTCATCTGAACTTTATCTCGGTAATGATGCTACTTTTAATAGCCTTTTTATGGAATATATGTATTTTTAATAAATGAATCATAACAAAATTTAGGAGACTCTAACATGGAATGGAAATTAAAAACATTTGAAGAACTAACAAACAAAGAATTATACGAAATACTAAAAGCGCGGGAAGAAATCTTTATTATTGAACAAACCTGCATCTACCCAGACATTGATTCCAAAGATTTTACTGCATATCACTTGTTTTCAGAAGAAAATGGTATACTAACCTCTTACTTACGCATTCTGCCAAAGGGCATTCGATTTAAAGAAATCTCTTTTGGCCGTGTCATCACCAAAGAAAACTATCGCCGCAAGGGATTGGGCTTAGAATTGATGAAAAAAGCCTTACATTTTACCAACACCGTTTTAAAAGAGCAGAGCGTACGCATCTCTGCCCAAGCCTATTTATTAGACTTCTATGGTAGTCTTGGTTTTAAACCCGTATCCGAACTCTATTTAGAAGATGGTATCGATCATTATGAAATGTTATTTACGGCATCTAAAGATACCTTTCTTACGTAATCAATCTTTAATCAAGCGATGGAAAATGGTCTTGAATTCGTCTTCCATTTGAGAAAAAGCAACAAAACAAAAAACAGGCTTGCTTTGTAGTGGTTTGCATTCTCCCTCTGTATTTCTTCCCATGATTTCTTTAAATTCCCAGGGTAAGATGCCGTCGTCAATCTCATCTACCGCCAACGCCTCTTCGTTGGTCAAAGGTGAGCCTAAAAAATATTCATACACCACATTTTGCAAATGAGCTTCGATTTCTAAGTATGTGGGCAAATGCTTTTTAACCGGTCTGGTAATATCCGAAATATATGCCTCACTACCATCATGTAGTAAACAAGCCAATTGAATGCGTTTGGATAAACCTCTTGCCGCCGCTTCATTGGCGCAATTCACACAGTGCTGTGCCACCGAATAAAAATGTTTGAGATGCCCATTCGCGCGGCAAAGCATCGAAAGAGAACGTGCAATATCCACAATATTTAGTTGCGCCGGGTTTGGATTGGTTGGTGTGAAATGTTCACCCGTATAGGTTGTCATAAAATCCATCGTATCAACTCCTTTATCTTTTTACAAACTTCCAAATCAACCGGTATTTTGTAAGCCTGCTGATACACCGTTCACCGTCAACAATAACAATTGCTGCCAATCTTCACGATTGCTTTCATCCGCTTCCTTACGCAGGGCCCGTAACGCACGAACCTGTAGTAAGGAAAGCGCATCTACATAAGGCGCACGCAACTGCACCGCTCTACCAAGTACACGGCGTGTTTCCAATGGCCATCTGGCTCCTGTCACACGAAGCACCCACTTTCTGGTCGCCCTTAACTCTTCTAGCACCAATTCTGCCAACTCATCTCTATCTCCCAAACGCAAATACATTTTTCCAATTCGTTCATCAATTTTAGCCAAAGACATCTCTACATTATCCAACATGGTATTAAACAAAGGCCACTCTTGGAAAGCGATTTGCAATATCTGCAAGCCATCCTCTCTGGACTCTGCAAAGGTTTGTAAGGCTGTACCCAATCCATACCAACCTGCTAGATTGATACGTGACTGACTCCAAGAAAACACCCAAGGAATTGCACGCAAATCAGCCAAGGAATTCACCGACAAACCACGTTTGGCCGGACGAGAACCAATGGTCAATAAACCCAACTCCTCCAACGGCGTAACTTGTGCAAACCAAGTTGGAAAACCCTCTGTACGCACCAATACCAAAAACTTCTCCCTAGATACTTGATCCAAAGCCTTGGCCAAATCTGCATACTTGGCAGTTGTCTCTATGTTGCGTTTTTCAATGGAGGGCGCACCTGCCATCAATATAGCGGAAGCCACCTGTTCAATATGATTGGTTGCTATGGTTGGATCGCCGTAACGAGCCTGAATGACCTCTCCTTGCTCCGTCAATTTAAAGCGACCATCTACAGAGCCGGCCGGCTGCGCCAGCAAAGCTCTATTTGCCGGACCCCCACCACGACCCAAGGAACCACCACGACCATGGAATAAAGTCAGCACAAGTTTGTGCCCCTTTGCCCATTTTGTAATCCTTGCTTGGGCAGAATGCAACGATATCGTCGCAGATACCGGCCCCACATCCTTAGAGGAATCCGAATATCCCAACATAACCTCTATGCGACGACCATTTTCACTGAGGCGCTTTTGCACTTGTGGAATCTCTAACACTTTTTCTAAAATTTCAACAGAACCCTCTAAGTCCGCAAAGGTTTCAAACAAGGGAATGGCATCTATCACCGGACGCTCGTCCTTATCCGGAAAAGCATACTCTGCCAATTTATAAACAGCACTCAAATGCTCTGCCGTTTGGGTAAAGGATACAATAAACCGCCGTGCCGCCCGAATGCCATAACGAGCTTGAATCGAACCCAAAGCACGGAATGTATCTAACACTTCTTTTGAACGTTCGGATAAATCTTTGGCGTTTATCCCTTTTTCTTCTATTTCAGCCAGTGCTTCCATCAAAACTTGAGAATGTTGGCGCATTTCCAACTCAGCCAAATGAAAACCAAAAGAATTGACCTGCCATATCAAACGCTGCAACTGACCATAAGCTGCCCGCGGTGCACCTGCTGCTAATAACGAATTTTGCACCGTTGCCAAATCACCTTCCAATTTTTCAGCATTTGGATACGCTAAATCCGCATTGCGATTGCGGGTAGCCGCAATCCGCACTGCAATCATAGCCAACACGCTGCGATGGGTTTCCCCTGACGACTCTTCCGATATTTTGGCCGCACAAACAGGATCCATCTGCCACAGACGATTCCATAATGCCATCAAATCATCCGAGGGAGGCGTTTCATTGTTTGATACGGTAATCTTACGTGCTACATATTTTGCATGCCCCTCCAACGCTGTCAAAATATGTTGAGAAGCCGTGCTCGCCGCTTGTAAAGTCACCTCGGAAGTCGCATTTGGATTGCCATCCCGATCACCACCAATCCAGCTGCCCATCTTCACAAAAGGAAACACAACGGGTTTGGAATAACCTGCCTCTTCCCCCAAAATCCAATCATCCAATCGCCGATACACATCCGGCAATGCATCAAACATCGTTGACTCAAACACATCCATGACCATCTTAACCTCATCAATCACAGTTGGTTTGGCCGGTCGAAGAGGAGCCGTACGCCACAAAATATCAATTTCCGCCAAAAGTACCCGCTCTAGCTCTGCACCGGCAGTACCGGCAGGATTAATCGTGTCGCGTGTAGATAATAAATCCGTAATACGTCGAACGGCCCGACTCACAGAACGACGACGTGCCTCTGTGGGGTGAGCTGTCAACACCGGGCGAAATTCCATTTCATTCAAACGCCGAATGGCCTCTTCCCGCCCCACTTCCTTTGTCAGTTGCGTAAATGCCGCCGGAATGGACTCATCTACTGCCGGGTCAAAATCAGCATTGTCAGCTGCAATGCGACGCAACAAACGTACACGATGAAACTCTTCCGCTAAATTTGCCAAATGAAAATAAGTCGTAAACGCACGGGTCACTTGATGGGCACGTTCCACTGTAAACGTCTCTACCAAAGCTTCTGCCTCGGCCAATGCAATACCATCACCACCATGTTCCCAACTTCTTAAATCTTCTTTATAAGCCTGGACAGTCAACGAACGTAATTTTTCCACATCATCTAAAAGCCCCTGCCCCCCGGATTCTTTTAAAATCTTGCCTAGCAATCCACCCAACAAATGGATATCCGCCTGCAAAGGGTCAGGCACCCCATGCCCTACATCAAGTTTTTCATTTACCATATCATAAATCTCCTCACCTATAATAGCATTAGTATATCAAAGTTCAACCATTTTTAAAAGTTCATTCTACCGCACTTTTTGCTCTTTCAAAAGCATCCATTCCAATGTGACAGTATCCCGTTGGATTTTTATCTAAATAATTTTGATGATAATCTTCTGCTAAATAATAGTTTCGAAGCGGCATTACCTCTATCGCAATGGGTGCTTCATTTCTGCAATTTCCCCTAACCGCTCCATAATCGGTAAATGTTGGGTACATTCCCTCTCACATTTTCCACAAACAATACATTCCCCCGCCTGCTCACTTGGTATACCCCAATGAAATTTAAAACGATTGAGACATTCTTCCTCTTTTCCTGTCAATATCTTTATATTGTAAGCATCCATAAACTTGGGAATATCAATATCCACCGGACATCCCATACAATATCCACAACCTGTACATAGGTCATTTAAAGCAATGCCATCTTTGCTATGCTCTGCCACAATTTCATGAGCAGGGCGTTCTACCAGACCCTCCACCGCTTTGACCGCCTCGTCTACCTGCTCGGTGGTACCTATGCCATTTAAAGCTACGGTCACTTCCTTATGAGAAGCCACAAAACGCAAAGCCGCCTGTGCAACGTTTAAATCCGTACCCTCTGTCAAATAAGCAAAGGTTTCCGGACTACCCGGAATCACACCACCCCCTACAGGGTTCATGGCCACAACACCCATACCACTTTGATGCGCACTTTCAATGCCATGTTGGCGGAAACGATAATTCAAAGGATTATAACCAATCAACATACCTTTAAATTTTTGGCTGGCAATGACTTTTTCTATACCATCCCCTTCCATATGGGAAGAAAATACAATATTGCGAATCAAACCCTCTGCCTGAGCCTCCTCAAACCAACCATACATCGTATCATACAACTTTTCATATGCATCCAAATTTAAAATACACCACATATGATAATAATCTATATAATCTGTTTGCATACGCGTTAGAGATTTATCCAAACGTTTGCGAAAATCATCCCGCGTCGGATTTTCCCCCACCGTGCCAAAATTTGTTTTTGACGATAGAAAAATATCCTCACGATTAATCTGCTTAACCGCATGGCCTATGATTATTTCGCTTTTATCATCACAATAAAAAGGAGCCGTATCCCAATAATTGATTCCTTTATCCAAAGCATACAAAGGCAATTCCGCAAGTTTTTCAAAACGATTTTCTTTTACATCCGTTTCATTGAAACGCATCGCTCCAAATCCAATCGCCGAAACCATCTTTCCGCTGTTACCATATTCTTTATAATACATCATATGCACCTCTCCGTTTTTATTTTATAGATTCATTGTAGCAATTCTACAAAATAATCGCAAATTTAATTGCAAGATTCTATGCCCACCACATTTGTGAAGCTGCTTCATTCAGCATAACAGCCTTTAAATTTGTCACCGCCCGTTCAAAGCCCTCTTCAATAGACATCAATGGATCTTCATGCTCAATGCTCACAACATGATCATAACCATACAAACGTAAGGCACTCATCATATCCGACCAAACACTTAAACCGTGGCCGCAACCAACGGAACGAAACGTCCATGCTCTGGTGCTAAGATTGTCATAGGTTTGCATATCCGTTAAGCCATACATATTCACATTATCTTGGTCTATATAGGTATCTTTGGCATGGAAGTGATGGATGGCTCCCTCCTTGCCTAAAATCTTAATTGCAGCAACCGGATCAATGCCTTGCCACCACAAATGACTGGGATCTAGGTTTGCGCCTATGGCTTTGCAGGTTGCTTCCCGTAACTTTAATAATGTATAAGGAGTGTGTACCAAAAAACCACCATGTAGTTCCAAAGCAATCTTTACATTTTTACTTTCTGCCAGAGCACCTATTTCTTTCCAGTAAGGGATCAATTTTTCTTCCCACTGCCATTTGAGCACATCACCAAACTCCGTTGGCCAAGCAACGACAGGCCAATTGGGATATTTTGCATTTTCATGATCACCGGCAGTGCCGGAAAAGCAATTCACAACCGGCACATTACAAAGTGCCGCCAACTGAATGGCTTTCCGCAAATCTTCATCCGATTTCTGCGCAAGTTTCCCGTCGGGCGAAATGGGATTGCCATGGCAACTAAAAGCACTGATTATCAATCCCCTGTCACTGATTTTTTGCAAATAGGCTTTTCTTTCATTTTCATCTTCTAATAACAAATCCGTGGGACAATGATTGTTTCCCGGATAAGAACCGGTACCAATTTCTACCGCTTGTAAACCGGATTGTACGACTCTATCTAACATTTCTTCAAACGTTTTCTCACCAAAAAGAACTGTAAAAACACCTAATTTCATATTCGCTTACTCCTTTATGATTTATTATTATTAAAATATACAGGTTTCCCGGTTTTGGCAGATTCATAAATCCCTTCCAAAATCTGCGTGATTACCATCGCTTCTTCCGGCTTAACAACCGGCTCGGTATCATTTATAATACAAGCAATCCATGCGCGGGCTTCCATGAAATGTTCCGGCTCTTCCTGTCCTTCATAAAAAGCAACGCCATCACTACCAATGTTGATTTTCTTTTCATATAAGCACCCGTGCGCTTCACCATTAATCACCAAACCCTTTTTCATTTCAGCTCCTCCAGCAGTTCCAAACAAAGAAGTAATGGCTTCCCCTTCATCAAGGGTATTCAAGGCCCAACTGGTTTCTAAAATAATGGTTGCCCCATTTTCCATCGTAATAAAACCAAAGGCAGAATCTTCTACCTTAAATTCATCCGGATTCCAAGAACCAAAAGCATTGGCGGCATTTTCAGTGGATGAAAGTTTATGATAGACATTGCCTACCACATACTTAGGTTTATAATTGTCCATCATCCACAAAGATAAATCCAACGCATGGGTGCCAATGTCAATCAAAGGCCCGCCGCCTTGTTCTTCCTCATTTAAAAAAACGCCCCAAGTAGGCACAGCTCGGCGGCGAATCGCATGGGCTTTGGCGAAATAAATTTCTCCCAGTTCATTGTTTGCGCATAAGGTTTTGAGATATTGACTATCAGGCCTAAAACGATTTTGATAACCCACTGACAATTTTTTACCGGTTTTCTTAGCCGCATCTACCATGGCTTGCGCTTCTACAGCCGTTTTAGCCATGGGCTTTTCACACATAACATGTTTATTGCTTTCTAAAGCATCAATCGCAATCGGAGCGTGAGATTTGTTGGGTGTACAGATATGCACCACTTGAATCTCTTCATTTGCCAACAAGTCTTTGTAATCCGTATAAACATTTGCCCCGGTAGCACCAAAGCTATCCCGCGCCTTTTCTGCGCGTTCTCGAACCGCATCACAAAAACCAACTAGCTCCACCTCATCCAGATTGGCCAACGCCGGCATATGCTTATTCATACCAATGCCACCGCAACCAATGATTCCAATTTTTAATTTCATTATAAAATATCCTTTCTGTTATATATTTGTTTTTTTTACATGATTAATCATGGAAGAGACTTTGGCATTTGCATGAATAGTATGAATTATGACACTAGGATGTGCCTTGACATATACCACATATATCTCATGTGCAAAAGCTTGCCCCAAATCCTCCACATCTGCAAAATCCAACACAACCTCCTTGAATTTATCAAATCTACTATACAATCGTCTGGCCTGAGATCTTGCAATCGGATACCCATATTCACAAATTTGCTTAATTGGTATCTGCGTTTTCACAAATCCGTCATCACTGGATGAAAACATATCAAAAACCTCCTTTGCTTCCTTATGTGAACTATTCAACATTCCAAGCAAAACGAAAGTTCCTTCTCTCTTACTTATTTCTATATCAATCTTTGATAAATCATGAAGTGCATCCTCTATATTATCATGGGTAAATAACGTTTCATCAGACATTATAACAAAAGTGTCCATAATCCTCGAAGTGAAAAAAATACCCTCACCCGAATGACCTTCTTTTGCTGTTGTAAGCTTTCCTTTAAACAACTCAACCGCAGCGTCCCTCACTGTCACCTCAATACCTTGTTCCGCCAATATATATGCTTGAATTTTATGAAAAATTCCCACACCTTTATCCATAATTATTATTTTAGTATTCAAAGCATTTCTAATAAATCTACATGTAATATAAGCCGACCCAGAATGCTCTATCGCATTATTCATCATTTCCATAAATGAATATGCCCATATTTTTTCAACATTATCCGGTAAACCTTTCAATAAAGGCAAAATATCTCTAAAATAAATCGCATGCTCTTCTAAATGCGCACTGTTGTTATATGTAAAATTCTTTTCAGCAGATACTAACTCATACAAACATTTTCGATTACTGCCGGTAACCACTTTATGCTCCAATAATTCTTTTAAATATCGCCTGACAGTGGTGTGAGACACATCCATTGTAGATGCCGTTTTCGTAATCATATTCTCCGCATCTTTTTCAACCTGTTCTAAAATATAATTTATAATGCGTTCTTTTTTTTGCCTTGTAAACGACATTTTCCACCTTTCTTTGAAACTTATTTTTTTCTACATGAACTATATTTTCTCTTTTTTTAACTATATCATAGGTTTTTCATCAATTCAAGAGCAACTCCAGTTCTTCCTCTCCTAAAATATGATATGTCACACTTTTTGTTTTTCCCGCAGCCACTACCTGCACTTTATCACCAACTCGCTTTGCTTGAACTTTCATCACTTGAACCCTTAACAATTAAATTCTCGTTTTCATCCCCTAAAGTACTCAATTGTTTTGATAAATCTATAATCTGGCTATCAATCACCATATCAAACATAAAACTTTGATAATTTTTTAATCTCTCATTGATAACGATTTCATGCTGCTTTGCATTTTGATCCACCAAGGCCAAAGACTGCTCTAATATACTGTCATAATAAGTAAAATAAGCAATGATACTTACCAAAATAATAGGAATTACCGATATGAAAAAATACAATCCAATCAATTTACTTTTAAGCGTCCAGCCCTTATTCTTTCTTCTTCGCAATGATTTTTTCCTTTTCCGCAGCAACCAACCTGGTTTCAAATTCTTTTTCATTGTAGTATACTGAATTTAATAAATCAAGGCGAAAGGATGGGAATACCCATGAAAAGAAATATAATTACAATTGATGAAAACAAATGTATCGGTTGCGGGCTATGTGCTTCGGCTTGCCACCAAGGAGCCATTGGTCTTGTAGATGGAAAAGCAAAACTGCTACACGAAGATTACTGTGATGGACTTGGGCGGTGCTTGCCGGTTTGCCCCACAGAAGCAATTCGTTTTGAAGAACAAGAAATTGAAACCGTGACCGTACCGTCTGATATAGAAAATAAACAGCCGGATACGTTGGCATGTGGTTGCCCCGGCACAAATGCAAAGGCAATCAAACGAGAACACACGCCCGAAAAGATACAAGTAAAAACATCAGCAAATGAAAGCCACCTCAGTCAATGGCCCGTGCAGATAAAGTTGGTACCACCAAATGCACCTTATTTTAATAACGCTCGTTTACTCATTGCCGCTGACTGTGCCGCCTATGCCTATGGTAACTTTCATAACGAATATATGAAAAATAGGATAACAATCATTGGCTGCCCCAAATTGGACGATGGAGATTATGCAGAAAAACTAACAACGATTCTACAACAAAACGATATAAAATCTGTAACGATTGTTCGAATGGAAGTCCCCTGTTGTAGCGGGATTGAACATGCTGCAAAGACTGCGTTGCAAAATTGCGGGAAGATGATACCATGGCAGGTCGTAACCATCTCAACAGATGGAAAAACGATAGAAAATTAAAGGAATGATTTACATAGTACCCAATCCATTGATTGTTATATCTCTATTATTCCTCTATATCCTCACCATACGTTTACAACAAGAAGCCACATACCCATCATGTGTCACTATGATCAATGTTTTCCCAACCCTATTTAACCCCACCAATAATTGTAAAAGCAAATCTCGGTTTTCCACATCTAAAGATCCTGTTGGTTCATCCGCCAAAATAAGCTCACAAGGTTTTAACAGTGCTCTCGCTAATGCCACTCGTTGTTGCTCTCCGCCGGATAAAGCATACACTTTTTGCAAAAGAAAGGATGCGGTTAAACCAACATCTTCCAAAGCTTTTTCCATCATTAACAACTTCTCTTGCTTTGTTGCTTTTACATACGTTAAGGCAACTTCTAAATTTTGTTTTACATTCAAATGATCAATCAAAGCAAAATTTTGATATAAATACGAAATTTTATTACGCAAATAAAACTTCTGTCTTTTAGAAGAAACCTCCTCCCCAAAAAGTTTAACTACTCCGGCATCCGGAGAATCCATCAAACCAATTAAATTCAATAACGTAGATTTTCCGGAGCCACTTTTTCCAACAATGGCAACAGACTCTCCTTTTTCTATTTCCAGATTATATTTTTCAAAAACAACCTTTTTCTTATACCTTTTTGTAATATCTAACAGTTGACAGGCAAACATTTTTCAACCTCCTTCTTGCAAGAGCTTTTGACCACTCTTTTTCTCCAGATAATACAATATCAATATAGATAATAATAATTCCATACTTAATATTGTAATTGCAACCATAAAAATAATCGGCAAATTCAACGGATACATGAAATATTTACAAATTAAAAACGATGCCATTATTTGAACCACTGACATTAAAATCAAATAATAAAAATACTTTTGATTTATCTTTCCAAAGCTATACCCAAAAACTCGCTGCACCGCATATATTTTTTTATTGCTATGAAATAAAATGAAAATATTTTGCACCAGCAAAAGCAATATCACCATGAGCAACACAAACAATACAAATACATTCCTCCAAACATTTTCTCTAATATCCGCCAATTGACGAGTCATTAACTCATCTACTACAATTAAATGCTGTAAATTATGTTCCAGCTCCAACTTCTCCAATGTTGGCAGTAGCAATTCATAGGTATCTTGAAAACTGCCGCCTTGCAATTTCACTTTCAATGCGTCTCTGACACCACCACCTAAAACCAATTCCCGCTCTACTGCCAAACTATTATTTTCTGTAATCACTCTAATAATTGGATCATGTATAAAATTTCCATTGTCTAAAAACACCTCCGGATTAAATGAAAATACTGACTGCCCTTCTTTTAGCCAGAGTATTGTAATTTCAGTGGTTTTTAAATATTCCGACACAGAAAGTCCATATACATTTTCGTCAATATCTAACCGCCATTCTTTTTCTTCTTGGAAAAACGCTCTGATTTTCGTCTCTTCCTCTTTGTACTGCTCCGGTATCGCAACCAAATAATCTTGATTTTGCTCTGAGATTATAATCTGCTCATTGGCACTATCATAAAGAGGGAAACGCTTCAAATAATTTGGATTAACCGTAATATATCTAACATCTACTTTATCATAAAGTAAAGAATCAGGCTCATACGACCTTGCATTTATAAAAAGTGAACCCATTGCATTTAGTACCGGATATAATTCTTGATTTATTCTTACATCCATTTGATATATTTCTTTTGGTTGGGCATCCCCTGTATACAAAGGATAAAACATCGCATAATCACCACTTATTTCCCATTTTTGAAACATTTCTTCTTTTATATTCCACTCACTATAATCTAACCATGCGCTAGAACCAACAAATAATGCCAAAACAGAAATACATACCTTAAAACAGACATTTATAAGTAACATTGTCTTTTTATTGGATTTATTATTTAATCCTTTATATGCAGGTGTTTGCGCAATAACAAAACAAGTTAAACCAGAGGATACTAAAATAGCCAAACATAATAGCACTTGTTTATATATTACTTGAAATAAAAAATACATTTCTCCATAAAAAATCGAAATCACCAAACCTACACCTACAATGCTTATGCATATCATACCAAAGGCAGTCATAATCCATCGCCCTACAACTTGATACCAAATAAGCCCACCGGATAAACCATTCAGTTTCAGAATACTGATTTGTTTTTGCCTTACAACTACATAATACATAAGCAAAATAACAAGAACCACAATCATAAAAAACAACCACAGCTCCACTGTTTGGTTTAAATCAATAGGAACTTCCATCATCGTTTGACTTATAAAATCAGCATAACTAAGTGGTGCTCCTATATCAATGCCTTTCTCCTTAAAATATTGATTTAATCTTTCTGCAAAATCCTCTAAAAACATCTCCAAACTTATGGGCGTAGCAAGTTCAACACTATAATACCCATAAGTAGGGAGAGATTCATATAATTGCTGAAAAGGAAAAATATACACGGAATATCCTGTGCCAAAACTATTCACAGCTCCCATTTGCTCTTGCCCATCGAGCATCTCCCAAAAATCTGTTTCTTTTACAAAATAAACATACTTAGAGATTACCATATCCCCCTTTTCATCATATAAGGTGCTTGTACGAAAAAGATTTGATCCTCTAGCCTGTGCCGTTTCAGTCAACATCGTATTAATTAATTCCGGATTCGCAAACATCAATTCATTTGGAATATAAAAAGGTTCTGCAAATCCATTTTCAAAATGACGTATCTTTTGCATGGTCGAGGCACTGTACGCCTGATAACTATGCCATAATAAATAAACTGAAATGGCTACCATGATTATCACAATAAACTTTCTCATAATCAAATCCTTTCTATGATAAAAAATAACCTACTAAAAATATTATCTAACATCATAATATGCATACGCCGTACGATTTATTCTTCCAATCACCTCTGACTTTGCCCAAATATTTCTATTTTTCCAACCACTTGTACCTATTTTCCCATCTAAAGTTACAGTTGTACGAGATTGTTTGTTTGGATGCATATACTCTGAATATGCTATTTTATAATTTTTTGACTCAGAAAGATAAGTACCATATCTCCATGTCCCACCCTCTTTCTTTACAGTGATACGCGAAAAAGGTGTCACTTCATCAGGTATATAAATTTCATATTTTCCTATTGTTTCAATACTTACCACTCCTTTCGCTTTCTCATCCATCTGAATATCCGATGCATAAACATTATTCACCAATAAACCTCCACTCCAAAAAGATATTGCCAACAAAGATACTACCGCTATTACTTTTATTTTCTTATTTCTCATTTATTGTAAGTTCCTTTCTTTCTGCTAATTAATTATAAATTTCTACTAAATCCACACTACCTTGCTTCCACTAAATTTTCTTTAAATATTTTATCAAAAAAACTTATTTTCCCCTCACCTCCATACCATCTATATCTATTTCATCTTCTTTGGAAAACCTTGCTACAGAACCTGCATAAATTGTAGCATTGATTATCTATAACAGAGGAGAAGTAAAGAGTTACTTCTGAATACCTCCAATCCAATTATACATCGGTAAGCAATATGCGTAAAGGGGAAATTCTCCCCTTTACGTATCATCATTGCAAGGGCTATAATTTTATCTGAAGTATTTACAAACAAGTCTACAAAGAACTAGTCAATGCTACAGTTTGTGCAGATTCTATGGCAAAATTTCCACAGCAAAAAATTATATAGGAGGGATGTCCATATTCAAATTTATCATGTAACAAAAAGTTAACTATTATGTTATTTAAAGGTTATTGAGGTGTAGAAAGGATTTTAAAATGAAAAATGAAAAAATGAAAAAAAACAGTATAAAAATATTTACAATGTTATTATGTTTAACATTATTAACTAGTACAACCATTTTTACGAATGCCCAGAATGTAAGCCCTCCGGAAAATGAAGGAGCAAAAATGAACTTTATAAGTATTGATGATGAAACAGGTATAGCAAATGATGGACTTCCTATAAAGCAAAGCAGAAAAGTGAGCGGTACGATATGGAGCAGCACTTGGTATGCAGGAACGAATTTAAAGGTTGTCGAAAAAGCAATTGCGACAGGTGAATCAAATATAGAAAAACGATTTGTTAAGTACCTAACAGGATCTTGGGCAAAAGCAGAAGATTACTCATGGAGCAAAAGCAATTCTGCATCATGGAGTATTTCAGCTTCCGCAACTGCCGAGGTAGCGAATGCCGTCCGAACATCTTTGGGATTATCCGCTTCAAGAACGACAACTTATAGTGTTACAGTCAAGATACCAGCGATTAAAACGAAATATAGTAAACTTGGTTTTGCGAATGATTATTTTAGACAAAATTATAAATATACAATGACTGTCGATGGGAAACAAACACAGTCTCATACAGGCTATATTGATACACCAACTAAAAATAGCTATTTAATTGTTTATTACCAAAAATAATAACTCGCATCTTTTATTTGTATTTTACTGATAAAGTGTACGAAAGGATAGGAAAAACTTATGAAAAAGATATGTATTACCGTATTATGTGTCTGCATACTATTTACAGGATGTGCTGTCAAAAGAGAAAAACGCGGATTTTTCGCTTGGATGGATGGATATTTAGCTATGGCACAAGGAGAAGAATTTGGCATTGCCTTGACCTATTTTTTTGAACCCGGCAATGCTCCTTTTACAACAGATGAAATTTACAGTCTATCTTTTGGGGGAGTAAAACAAGTAGAAATAGTGAATTTTTCCATTACTTCTTTGGATTCTGATATGCCTTTACAATATGCAGCATATTCTTTTGATTTAGATATTAAAGCTATGGAAAAGGGCGTTTTTAAGACTGATACCTTAGTGGCTACAATGAGCAACAATTCCTCTATTACTTTTCGAATTGGAGAATGGGTTTTTGATGTTGAAGAATTCGCATTACCTCCGGAAGCAGAAAATAAAATTAACGTGTGGAGTTCACCGGCAGCCGGAAGTAATCCAAGGGTATTTGCATATGCTTATTCTATTATTGATGATATAAAAATAAAGGAAATTTGGCTATCAGAACATGTTGTTTTATCAGAAGAGAATGGTTTACCACTTTCCAATGAAATTGAATTACCTCAAATCATAAATGCCCCGATTAATTTTATTCGCCCCAAAATTATTCTTGATACTGGCGGTGAGGAGATGGTTGCTTTGGGAATGAGTTACTATAGTGGAGCCATAAATATACAAAAAGATGTTTTAGAAAAAAGTAAAGAACTGAACGGCAAGTAAAAACACCATTTCATTATCAAACTATTTTTTTTAAGCATTGACTCTTACGTTACGTTATAGTTTATAGTAAAATTAGTTTCACAGAAAGAGGTGAGAACAATGAAGCTAAAAATTAATGAAGTAGCCAAACTTACAGGCATAACAGTCAGAACACTCCATTATTATGATGAAATTGGACTGTTATCTCCAAGCGAAGTTACTGAAGCAGGCTATCGTCTATATGATGAAAGGGCATTGCATTATCTGCAACAAATACTATTTTTTAGAGAACTTGATTTCCAATTAAATCAAATCAAAGAAATAGTTACCGACCCCACTTTTAATGCGAATGACGCGTTAAAAAATCATCAAGATTTATTAACTAAAAAACGAGATCGTATTGACAAGTTAATAAAACTTGTAAAAAAAACAATTAAAGGAGGAACTGGTATGAGTTTCAAAGAATTTGACATTTCGGAAATTGAAGCACTGAAAGAAAAGTATGCCACAGAAGTTAAGGAGCATTGGGGGCACACAGCCGCATATGCTGAAAGTACAAAAAAGACCAAAAATTATGACACAGCAAAATGGAATGAACTTCAAAAAGTACAAGACAGCATTTTTCTTCGTTTTGCTGAAAGCATGGGTAAAGAACCCAGTCATACAGATATCCAAGCTCTTGTAAAAGAACGGCAAGACTTCATCACAAATAATTTCTACGTTTGTTCAAATGAAATGTTACAAGAACTTGCTCAAATGAATTTGACAGACGAAAGATTTAAGAAAAACATTGACAAATTTGCTGATGGTTTGACTGAATTCATTGCAAAAGCTACAGATATTTATTGTAAGCAAGCGTAATGGATAGTAGGTCAAGGAGCAATTTGACGGTTTTTAATTTTTGTTGATGATGGAATGTACTTGCTTGTGATATACTCCCATCTTTGACACTTGTATAAAGGTAAAAGATGGGAGTATAACAATATTCTTATGCTTAATCCACTTAAAATGAAATCTCCGCTATTTTCACCGGACGTCTCTCTTCCACCGACTTTTTCGCCGCCAAACCCATCAACACCGGCTTCAATCCATCCATTACCCCAAGGGGTGTATCTGTATCATTCACAATGGCCGAAATAAAACATTCCACTTCTTTGGCAAAGGATTCCATATAACGCTCCAAGAAAAAATACAATGGCTTTTCTCCTATCACTCCATCTACAGTACTTAATACCGCTGTCGTATTTGTGTCATTCGCTGTCGCCACCATACCTTTTGCACCAAAGACTTCTGCTCTTTGATCATAACCGTAAACCGCTTGCCGTGAATTATCAATCACAGCAATTGCGCCGTTTGCCATTTTAAGCGTAATAACCGCAGTATCTACATCTCCTGCTTTTCCAATTGCAGGATCAACCAAAACAGCCGCTTCTACAAAAATTTCCTCCGCATCACAACCGGCCAAAAAACGCACCATATCAAAATCATGAATGGTCATATCCAAAAACATCCCACCAGACACGGCTGCATATTCTGCAGATGGTGGCTCAGGATCTCTGGAAGTTACACGAATGATGTGTGGTTCACCAATCTTACCCGCTGCAACCGCTGCTTGTACAGCCGCAAAGTTATGATCAAAACGACGATTAAATCCTACTTGATATTTTACGTTTGAACCCTCTAAAGCCTGAATAACCTCTTTGATTTTTTCTACATCATAGTCAATCGGTTTTTCACAAAATACATGTTTGCCCGCATGGATTGCTTCTACAGAAATATTGGAATGGGTATCTGTAGAAGAACAAATCAACACCGCATCAATTTCCGGATCCGTCAAAATTTCTCTATAATCCTTAACTGCATGTTCTATACCCATGCTTTTTGCCCATTCAATCATTTCATCATTCATAAACGGATCCGCTATGGTTTTCACTTTTGCATAATGGATACGTGTACCAATGCTGGTTGCATGTACTTTTCCAATTCGGCCTGCGCCAATAATACCCACTGTAATCATTTTTTTCCTCCTCTATAGGCTTGCTTTATAATCCTGTTTTTTCTCCAATGAATGTTCTTGCTTTTACAGCATATACAAAGGGATTTGCCACAGCAGGGTCCTGTTCTGCCTCAACAACCATATAACCCGCATAATTACTTTGGGCAAGTACGGCAAAAATCGGGGCAAAATCCAAACTACCATCACCCGGCACTGTAAAAGCTCCTTTTCGAACACTTTCCAAAAAGCTCCATCCTTCTACTTTTGCTTGTGCAACCACTTCTTGGCGAATGTCCTTTAAATGAACATGCTTAATCCTGCTTGCATATTTTTGCACCATTTCCAACGGATCTTCACCACAGTAAGCAAAATGCCCTGTATCAAATAACAAATGAACATATTGCGGATCTGTATGCGCCATCATCCGCTCTACTTCAGCAGCATTTTCTACCACCGTTCCCATATGATGATGGAACGTCAAATAAATTCCATACTCCGTTATGGCAATTTTCCCCAACTGGTTCATACCCGCACAAAATATAGTCCATTCTTCCTCATTCATTACATATTTGTCACCAAATATGGCTACATTTTGTTTCCCTTGCGTACTATAACTTTGCTCAGAAACACCAATTACCTTAGCGCCTACCGCTCTTAAAAATTCTAATTGAGTCCGAAACGCTTTTTCTACCTCCGCAAAAGGTCGGGTAATCAGAAAACACGAAAACCATTGGTTACAAATTTCCATACCACGAATATCCAAATATTGTTTCAACACCACCGGATCCTTGGGGTACTTATTTCCCACTTCCGAACCGGTAAAACCGGCCAATGCCATTTCACTCACACACTGTTCAAAGGTATTTTCTTTGCCCAACTCCGGCAAATCATCATTGGTCCATCCGATTGGAGCTATACCTAACTTTACTTTACTTTTATCTAACATCTTTTTTTCTCCATATCTTATAAATTGATTAATTCTCCCGTTTGCCAAGATTTTCTACATGCCTCAGCAACAATCGTTGCTTGCAAACCATCATTGGCCGATACCTCCGGTTGTTTTCCTTTGTTGATACAAGCAACAAACGCTCTCATTTCATCTATAAAAGCCTGTTTAAAACGCTCCGAAAAATTTTGAGACGTAGGTCGAACCACACCATGCTCATTGCATATCGTTACCAAATTTTTCTCCGGATGATGTGCCAAAGAAATTGTTCCCTTTGTTCCAATCAATTCCATTTCCACATGATAACCATGGACCGCATTTCTACCTGCCACCAAAAAAGCAATGGTCTTGTCTTGCATTTCCAACATAGCCGCTCCCGTTTCCAATTCTCCAGCCTCATCCAACTCCGGGTAAGCCGCATTTTTACCCAAAGCCCAAACTCGTTTTACCTCTGTTTTGGTAAACCAACGCAACAAATCAATATCATGAATGGACATATCCGCAAAAATACCGCCACTATTGCTTCTTTTGGCAAATTTCACAAAACTTTCCATGCCACTACTTGGGTCAATACCATAACAGCGTACCACCGTCAAATCGCCAATTTCACCCGCCTCTACCAATTCCTTTGCATACTGGTAGGATGCATCATAACGACGCATAAAACCCAAAAAGAAAACCTGATCAAAATGCTGCTCTATAGTTGTGATTGTCCGTTTGATTTCATCCACATCCAGACCAATCGGTTTCTCACAAAATACATGCTTGCCTGCCAAAAGAGCCAATTGTATTTGTTCCAAATGAAAACCCGATGGAGACACAATCACAACGCCATCAAGTTCAGGGTTTTTTATCATATCCACATAAGAGGAATACGTATCTTTTACACCCAACGTTTCTTTTGCATAATCCAATTCTTCCGGCACAATGCTGCAAGCAGCAATCAATTCACTGCCGGGAACATGCCATGCAATATTTTCACCATGAATCCGTCCTAATCTACCCAATCCAACAATTCCAAATTTCAAACGCTTCATCTTTTATTTACCTCATAAAAACCCAAACATCAAACATTCTATCTTTCTAATCTTACCGTTTGCGATTCTTTTGCATATCAATCACAACCGCACCCACAATAATCATACCTTGAACAATTTGTTGCACATAAGCATCAATACCCAACAAGGTAAACCCATTGGTCAAGGTTCCTAAAATCAAAGCACCCACTACGACACCCCATACTTTGCCAACGCCACCGCCATGGCTGGTTCCACCAATTGTAGCCGCCGCAATCGCTGTTGTTTCAAACATCGTACCTGCTGCCGGTTGAATGGAGCCACCGGTTCTACCAATAAAAATCAAAGCCGAAATCGCCGCAAACACACCGGGAATTACATAAACCCAAACCAAAGCCCTTTTTACTTTGATACCTGAAATCTCCGCCGCTTCAACATTACCACCAATGGCATAGACACTTTTGCCAAAGGTTGTAAAGTTCATCAAAACCCAAATAAAAAATACACATATTGCATAAATAACCACCGGCATAGGGATATAACCAAAAATCCGCTCACCAAACATATTAATCGACGGATTGATATTGCTGATTGGCCTACCCTGCGAAACCATAAGGGCTGCTCCACGAAAAGCAATCTGGCTGCCTAATGTAGCAATAAAAGGCGGAATAGACGTATAAGCTACCAAAGCACCATTAATAAAACCAATCAAAGCACCCACCAAAATTGCCACAATGGCCGTCACAATCAATGGCGGCATCCCTAAATTCGGAAACACTCGATCCACAGCATCCGGACTTTGACTAATAATACCGGCGACGATTCCGGCAAAAGCCAGCGTAGAACCCACAGATAAGTCAATCCCCTTAGAAACCAAAACCACAAATATCCCCAATGCCAAGATTCCAAAAATTGCAGATTGCGTTAATAAATTCAAAATATTATTTAATACCAGAAAATTGGAGTTCATCAAGGATAAACCTACAATCATAATGACCAAAACAATCATGATTAAATAATCTGATAGTAGCTCTTTTATACCTCTTGATTTCATCTTCTCTATCACTTTCATTTTTATATTACTCCTTTGCAATTCCCTTGAAATCATTCTTCTCTTCACTGGCGTAAGCAAGCACCAATTCTTGACTGACATCCGCGTTATCTAAAATACCAGTAACCTTGCCCTCATGCATCACCACAATCCTATCACTCATTCCCAAGACCTCCGGCATATCTGAAGATACCATCAAAATGCACTTACCCTCTGCTGCCAACTTGGAAATATTGCGATGAATCTCTGACTTTGCACCCACATCAATACCCCTTGTAGGCTCATCTAAAATCAAAATATCCGGATCCGTTAAAAGCCATTTGGCAATCAAGGATTTTTGTTGATTACCACCGCTCAAATTCATAATCCTCGTTTCACCACTTGGTGTTTTTACCGTAAGTTTTTTAATATATGCATCAGAATCTTGTTTCATGTTTTTGACTTTCAACAATCCTATCTTATTTGCATAATCCTTAATGGAACCAGATAAGATATTATCACTTACCGACAACATCGGAAACAGCCCCGTCTTTCGCCTGTCTTCCGTCAAAAAAGCAAAACCATTTCTAATTGCATCTTTTGCACTTTTATTTTCTATTTCTTTGTTATTTAAATAAATTTTTCCTTTTACTTTATGCCGTACCCCAAACAACGTTTCCATTACCTCTGAACGACCTGCTCCAACCAAACCGGCAAAACCCAAGATTTCACCTCGACGCAAGACAAAACTTACGTTATCGAACACCTTGCCATCTGATAACTTCTCTACTTCTAAAACAACTTCACCCAATTCCACGGTCTCTTTGGGATACAACTCATCCAACGCACGGCCTACCATAAAACGAATCATATCATCTGTTGTTGTATCAGCCACGTCACGATCCGTCACATATTGTCCATCTCTAAAAACAGTTATGCGATCACAAATTTCCTTTATTTCTTCCAATTTATGAGAAATAAAAACTACGCTTCTACCCTCTGCTTTCAGTTGGCGAATAATTTTAAATAACTGCGCCTTTTCTTTATCTGTCAAAGATGACGTGGGTTCGTCCATAATAATTAACTTGGCATCGTAAGAAATCGCTTTCGCAATTTCCACCATTTGCATCTTCGCCACCGTCAACTTCTTGATTTGCATGGTTGGGTCTACAGAAAGACCAATACGATCCAATACTTCTGTGGTCATTGTAGCCATTTTTTTATGATTCACAAGGCCCAATGCATTTTTCGGTTCTCTACCAAGCCAAATGTTTTCCATGATACTTCTTTCACGAACCGGTGTCAGTTCTTGATGTATCATAGAAATACCCCGCTCAATGGATTTCAAAATACTATTATCCTGAAACACCTGGCCATCAAACCAGATTTCACCGCCGCTTGGTTGGTACATACCAATGATACATTTCATTAGGGTAGATTTGCCAGCACCATTCTCACCCAACACACAATGCACTTCACCCTTGTTAATTGTCAAATGAATTTTATCTAAAGCTTTTACGCCGGGAAACTCCTTTGACATGTCCGTTATCTTTAGTAAAACCTCTCCATTTGCCATAACCTTTCTCTCTTTCTTTATCCTAAAAATCCTCCCAAAATTTCCAAGCTGTTTTATGTCTTTTCGAGAGGATTTTTCTTATATTTCTATCTGAACTCGTCGATATTTTCTTGTGTTACCAATCGAAAATCAACCCATCTTACACTTTCTGGTGGCGCATTTCCTTCAAACACTTCAATCAAAATCTCCATGGCACCACGCCCTTGTCCCACTGCATCTTGAAATACCGTTGCAACCAAACCGCCATCCGCAACCGCATCCAAAGCATCCGGTGTTGCATCCAAGCCGATAATTAAAATATCTTCACGATTGTTGCTTCTTGTGGCCTGCAAAGCACCAAGTGCCATCTCATCATTGTTGGCAACAATTGCATTTAACGTATCACCAAAAGTAGAAATCCAGTTTTCAGCCAATGTAATTGCCAAATCTCTTTGCCACTGCGCTGTCTCCACTGCCAAAATCTCAATATCAGGGTATTCTTCTTCTATCACTTGCTGAACACCCTCTGTACGACTTACAGCACCTTCATTTCCCAAAATACCCATAGCAACCGCAATACCACCTTGCCCCTCAAGTAACTCACCGATAAATTCCATTTGCATGATACCACCGGTAATCTCATTGGAACCTACATAATATACACCCGCAGGCATATTGTCTTCTTCACCGGCAAAGGGATTTCTATTGATAAAAACAAGAGGAATGCCCGCCTCTGTTGCTGCTCTTACAATCGGATCCATACCACTGGTATCCACAGGGATTACCACCAAAGCATCTACCCCGTTTTGAATCAAGGTATTCACCGCATCTTGCTGTGTCAACAAATCCTCTCTTGCATTTTCCACACGCACTTCAAAGCCTTTTTCTTCTGCCGCTTCCTGCGCTGCATTTAAAATAAAGGTTTGAAATGTATCATTTAAATTGTTAATCACATAACCAATCACCTTATCCTCACCTGCTCCCGAACCGCCGCCTGCACATCCAATCAAGGATAATGCCATAACACCAGCCAATACTACCCCAAATAATGTTCGTAAACTTTTTCTCATTTTAATACTACTCCTTTCGTTATACATCTGTGCATATTATGCGCATGATTTTTAAAAATACATGCATAATTTTCTTCTAAACACATAATAGCAATCCTTTTTTCGAATGTCAAATATAAAGTTTCACCTGTTTTTTAAGCATATTGCACAGATTGTAGTTGATTTATTGCGCATAATATAATTTTTATGCGCAAATATTGTTAAATTTTAATCAATTTTATGCACATTTCATTGACTTATTACCCGACATGCTTTATGCTATATAATAGAATCTCATTTGGGAGGTATGATTTCATGATAACAACGCAGGAACTTGCAAAACTAGCCGGTGTCAGCCAATCAACCGTGTCGAGAAGTTTAAACAACTCGCCGCGCATTTCCGCTACCACCAGAGAAAAAATACAAACACTAGCGAAACAACACGGCTACAACAACAAAAAAAAGATGCGCTTTTCTGCACATCCAAATAATAACAATCGCAACGGCGGCATCGCCATTGTCATTGGTGCCGACCATATGCGGGCACCTTTAGAATTGTACTTAGAATACCTAACCAATGAAGTCATTCATCAAATTAACCACCATCAGTATTATGCTACTATTTTACCCTTTGATGCAAGCAACGAGTCCTTACAACACATTCAAGCCACCATTGACAACGGAGACATCAAAGGAGTCGTTATCATCTACCACGATTATCAAACGGCATTAGAAAAGTACCTGACTGCGATTCATATACCGCATATATACACCCAGTATTTCTCACGAACGATGAAAAAAAATCTAAACATCATAGACGTTGACCACTTTACCGGCGGCGCACTTGCTACAAACCATCTTATTTCACTGGGGCATAAACGCATCTGCACTCTAACAAACAGCGGCAGTGACTTCGACGAACGAACAGACGGGTATCTGTCTGCCTTAAAAAAACATGGTCTGCCCATCCACCCCGAGTGGATTATCCATACCGGAAACACTTATGAAAACGGTTATAATACCATCACCAAACATTGGGACGCCTTACAAAATTGCACTGCTTTTTTTGCACAAACCGACCTGGTTGGAATCGCTGTGATTAATTTTTTAAAAGACCAAGGATTTTCGGTTCCTGCGCAATATTCCGTCATTGGCTTTGACGGTATTTCAGAGGGCGCTTATTGCCGTCCTGAACTCACCACTATTTTACAACCCACCTTTGCCATTGCCGAAACCAGCCTAAAACGACTGACTTATTTAATCGAACACCAAGACAACGGCGCTTCACATTCTTTTGTGCCACCTCAGCTTTTTGTACGAAAGTCTACAGCAAAGGCCGTAGAATAGCATCTAATCTGGCAATATCAAGGGGTTTCGCAAGAAACCCTTGAAAACCGTGACGATAAAACATTTCTTCCGTTTCTTTTGTTGCATCTCCCGTCAAGGCAATCATCGGTATTTCCTTGGCATATAAACTACCTAGTCCACGGATTTTTTCTGCCGTCTCCAAACCATCCATTCCTGGCATATTATAATCCATAAAAATCATAGCATACATGAACTTTTCCTCTTGCATTCGCACAACAGCTTCTTGCCCACTCGTCACACAATCGACTTTGATGTTTTTATGACGACCAATTAAAACCCGTGCCATATCAAGATTTGTCTGATTATCATCTACCACCAACATTCTCATATCAGTGCTACCCGGTACAGACTTTTTCACTTCTTGCAATTCATCTCGCACCCACTTTCTCAATATGCCATCCAATTCTGCAATATCAATGGGTTTGGCCAAAAAACCTTGAAAGCCATGCTTACAAAACATTTCTTTGTTTCCGCTAATCGCATTTGCCGTCAAAGCAATCACCGGTATTTCCTCGGCATATGAACTACCCAGCCCACGAATCTCTTTCATCACCTCTATACCATCCATCTCCGGCATCATATAATCCATAAAAACCGCAGCATAGATTGGCTTAGCGTTTTTTATTCGCACGATGGCCTCTTGCCCGGTCGTCACACAATCGACCTGCAATTTATAACGTTCTAGCAAACCTTTTGCAACGTCTAAATTCGTTCTAAAATCATCTACCACAAGCACGTTTGCATAACTTAAATCAATCGGTTGTAACTTACCGGCATCATCTCTTTTTTCTTCTATATACTGAAATTTTTGTAGTTTCTCAACAAGCGTAGCACCCAACGTTACATCATTTACAAAACCTTGTTTAATACGAACACGAAAGGCACTTCCCTTACCATATTCACTCTCAACCTCTATGCTACCATCCATCAGCTCTACCAATCGTTTGGTAATAGACAAACCCAAACCGGTTCCCTCAATTCTACGATTCGCCTTGGTATCCACTTGGCTGTAATCCGTAAATAATTTCGCCATATCAGATTCACGGATACCAATTCCCGTATCACACACCGCAATATCCAACCAAACTTGATTGCGCCCTGCCATTTCCGCCCGAATACATAGAGACACCATTCCTTTGCGGGTATATTTTAAAGCATTGCTCAATAAATTGTTTAAAATCTGTTTCACTCGCAAATCATCACCATGTAATGTAGCAAATAAAGATGCTTCTATATCCAACGCAAAAGTAATGGGTTTTTCGCCAATCCGAAGAACATTTAAGGTAATTGCATCATTGATTAAGCTCGCTGTATCATAATCCACCGGCGTAAGCTCCAATTTGCCCGATTCTATTTTGGAAATATCTAAAATACCATTCACAATACTAAGTAAGGTAAGCCCTGCCGTCCTGATTTTCTTAACATAATCAGAATGATCTTTGACCGTATCCTCCATTAGCATCAAATCCGTCAAACCAACTACGACATTTAAAGGCGTTCTCATTTCATGGCTCATATTAGCCAAAAAACGACTCTTGGTAAGGGATGCCTCTTCTGCTACCTTACGCAAACGATCCACTTCGTCATAGGGCTTTTTAATGATAATCGCTGCAATCAACGAGGTAATCACACCCAAAACCAAGGCAATTGCACCAATCAAAGTCATACCACCCGGCACCTCCCGCAGCGGGCTTTCCGCTTTTGGTGTCACAACACCCAAAAACCAACCCTCATTAGATGCTGTAATCGGGCGAAAGGCCACAAAACGCGGTTCCCCGCCGATGCTATAATGCCCAATCCCCCGCTCACCGGCCAAACCACGCAACCGCACCTCAGCTGCTCCTTCATAGGCACTATCCACCTTAGACAATTCAATCAGGTTCATTCGTGTATCTACCCAATCCCGATGATAATTTACAATCATAACCCCCTCTGCATCATCCACAAAAACATGACCGGATTCATAAATGCGAAACCCATCCATCAGATCATTGAAATAATGGCCGGAAATCGCCACCGCCAAAACAAAACCATCACGCATAGGTGCTGACACATACATCACAAGCGGGCTATAGGCAACACGTTTTGTGGTTGAAATGCCTTGATTTCCCGCAAATGCCGACTCCATAAAAGATTCTCTATACAAGCGCTCCGGCAATATAATATCACCAAAGGATGCAACCAAAGCCGATTCACTATAAATAGCCAAACTAATAAACACAGGGTAGGCTTCATAAAAATAAGCCAATACCGCTTCCATATCTTCACCGACTTGATACACCAAATCAACATCTCGCGCCGCATCAGCAGTCATCATTTTTAAAATACGTATTTCTGCCGATAGATATTTATCAGCCATATCCGCAACTGCCAATAAGTCATGCTCAATTGAAGTGCTTAAATTATTTCTTAAAAAGCGCGTTCCCATGGCGAGACTAAACACAATAATCACAACGGTAATCGCTATAATTGCTGCAACAATGCGAAGATACATCGCCTTATGGGCTTCGTTTCTACGTTTCAACATCCGTCTCCCTCCTTGCCTCCTTTATCGCTTTGGCAGCACATGCTACCGCCTCCGCCACTTTTGGAACCACTGCTTGATCCAAAGCACTTGGAATAATATAATCAACGGACAACTCTTCTTCTGTAACTTGGGCAGCGATTGCATAAGCTGCTGCCAACAACATTTCTTCATGAATCACACGAGCACGCACATCAAAAGCACCCCGAAAAATACCGGGGAATGCCAAAACATTATTAATTTGATTGGGAAAGTCGCTGCGTCCTGTACCTACAATAAAAGCTCCATGAGAAATTGCCGCTTCCGGCATAATCTCCGGCACGGGATTGGCCATCGGAAATAAAATCGGTTTCTCATTCATGGAACGAATCATCTCTCCTGTCACAATCCCCGGTGCAGATACACCAATGAAAACATCCGCCCCTTTCATCGCCTCTGCCAAACCACCTTGCAGTTTATTCACATTAGTAAGCTTTGCCATTGCAGCATGAATCGGACGCAAAGCATCATCACCCGCACAAAGAATCCCATAGCGGTCACATAAAATAATATCTTTCAAACCAAGGGATAATAATAATTTTGTAATCCCAATCCCCGCGGCGCCTGCTCCATTAATCACCACACTTGCCTCTTTTGGACTTTTACCTGCAAGTTTTAAAGCATTCAATAAAGCCGCCAATACTACCACCGCCGTCCCATGCTGATCATCATGGAAAATCGGAATATCACAGCACCCTTGCAATCGTTCCTCTATTTCAAAGCAACGTGGTGCTGCAATGTCTTCTAAGTTAATACCGCCAAAACTGCCTGCCAATAATCGAACTGTATTTACAATCTCATCTACACTTTGCGAACGAATACAAAGGGGAATCGCATCTACACCGGCAAAAGCCTTAAACAAAGCACATTTACCCTCCATAACCGGCATACCCGCCTCTGGCCCAATATCACCCAAGCCCAAGACTGCCGAACCATCCGTAATTACCGCCACCAAATTGCCGCGCCGTGTCAATTCATAACTTTTATTGATGTCTTTTTGTATCTCTAAACAAGGTGCCGCAACACCCGGCGTATAAGACAATGACAAATCATCACGGGTTTTTAAAGGAACCCGACAAATCACCTCTATTTTTCCTTGCCACTCTTGATGTTTTTTCAGCGATTCGGTTGCGTAATCCATTCTAAAAACCCCCTTGATTTCTTTGCATTCCTTAGTCTCATTACTACTATTATATAAAAATATCATATTCATATTTTAATGTCAAAACGAAACAGCGAAAAAAAGCCTTGGAATATAAAACGTGCTTCTGATATGATATATAATAACAATTACCCGAAAAGGAGGTTTCGAATGAATCATCATAAATATAGAAATACCAAAGGTATTGTAGCAGTGGGATGTATCGTTACCGATGTTTGCTATACCATAGATAAATACCCACGCAAAGGAAATCTCACAAAAATATATAAGCCTTTTCTTTCCACCGGAGGGCTTAGTAATATCGTCATTGATTTGGCCAGACTGGATAAAAATCTACCCATTACTGTAGGCGGAGTCATCGGCACAGATGAACATGGCGATTTTATTTTAGAAAAACTGGGACAGTATCCGAATGTTAATCTAAACAATATCATTCGTCGTGGCCGAACTTCCACAAGCTATGTTATGACAGAGGCTTGCAGCAAAGAACGAACCTTTTTCTATGACAGTGTCGGCAACGATGAACTTAGCCCAAAGGACATTGATTTTTCAGCTTTAAAAGGAGATTTTTTCATATTGGAATACCTATTGTCTTTGGATGCTTTGGATGCTTTTGATACCGAATATGGCACCAAAAGTGCTTATGTCCTGAACCAAGCCCAAAAAGCCGGTATGAAAACTTTTGTTGATGTGATTTCCGAGGAAAAAAAAGAACGCTATAAAACAGCAGTGATACCCACTTTAAAATACGTAGACTATTTTACTTGCAATGAAATCGAAGCCGGCTCCATTGTTGGCACAAAGCACCATGATGATGCCGGTATTGATGACAATAACATGTTTGCTACTTTAGAAAAAATCCGAACGTTTGGAGTGAGTGAGTGGATTGTGATACACGCACCATCCTGTGCCTTTGGTCTAAACTGCAAAACAGGCGAAACCTTTAAAAAACCATCGGCTTCTCTGCCAAAAGATTACATCAAAGGTACCATCGGCGCAGGGGATGCCTTTGCTGCAGGTGTGGTTTATGCTGCATACAAAGGACTTGACTTGGAAACAGCTATGATAGCCGGCATTCAATGTGCCGCCCGTGCGCTTGGGCAAATCGACAACAACCTAGGTGTGATTCCTTTTGAACAGATGATGGTTGAGCAACTTTAAACATCATTGCAACAGGCAAAGTCACTTTGTACAGTTTCTTGCATTTTTTTTAGTTACTGCTCACATTGTATCATTCCTTTGACTTCGTTATACTTTTACCTAGGGTTACATAACCTCAGATTACTGATACTAGCAAATAAATTTAAGGAGACTATATTAAAATGGCAAGTTTATCACTAAAAGACATTCAAAAAATTTATCCCAATGGATTCCAAGCAGTAAAAGACTTTAATCTGGATATTGAGGACAAAGAGTTTATCATCTTTGTTGGTCCTTCCGGTTGCGGAAAGTCTACTACACTACGTATGATTGCCGGTTTGGAAGATATTTCCGGCGGTAGCCTCGAAATCGACGGCAAAGTTATGAATGATGTTGAACCAAAAGACCGTGATATTGCGATGGTTTTCCAAAACTATGCGCTTTATCCTCACATGACTGTACGTGACAACATGGCCTTTGGTTTGAAATTACGTAAGGTTCCAAAAGCTGAAATCAAAGAAAAAGTAGAAGAAGCCGCTCGCATTCTTGATCTGGACAAATTGTTAGATCGTAAACCAAAAGCCCTTTCCGGCGGTCAAAGACAACGTGTGGCCATGGGGCGTGCTATCGTTCGTCATCCCAAAGTTTTCTTAATGGATGAGCCTCTTTCAAACTTAGATGCCAAATTGAGAGTACAGATGCGGATTGAAATCTCAAAATTACACCAAAACTTAGGTGCAACGATGATTTATGTTACACATGACCAAACAGAAGCCATGACACTTGGTACCAGAATCGTCGTTATGAAAGACGGTATTGTGATGCAAGTGGATTCTCCAACAAACCTTTACAATACACCAAACAATCTGTTTGTTGCCGGTTTTATCGGTTCTCCACAAATGAACTTCCAAGATGCGGTCGTAGCAGTAAATGGCAGTGATGTGACTTTAACCATTGGTGATCATGTATTAAAAGCACCTGCTTCCAAAAAACAAGCCTTGATTGATGGCGGTTATGACGGCAAAACGATTGTTTTAGGCATTCGTCCGGAAAACATTCATGACGAAGAGTCTATTATTGCTGCAAATCCTGATTCTGTTATCACATCAAATATCAAAGTTTATGAGTTATTGGGTGCGGAAGTTTATTTATACTTTGATGTAGAAGGCACACAAATGACTGCACGTGTTAACCCACGTACAACACTTAGAACCGGTGATGATGCAACATTTGCATTGGATATGGAAAAAATCCATCTCTTTGACAAAGAAACAGAGTTGACGATTACAAACTAATACCTTAAAATGAAATAGTAGTAAATGGAGGGGCTGTACTACACTGTACAGCCTTTTTATGTGCAGAGGATCAAAAGATAATTATGACAATAGAGATAGAAAAAGCATTATCTGAACTAAAAAAACTAACCGGAACAGATTTTGAAGTTTCATCAAACTCTGCTGCCAGCCCCGCAGAAACTTTGACACAACTTCGTTATCTCATTACAGCCTATCAAGAGAAGTACAACAAAACAGACTTCCTGGTTAGCCTGATGCATGGTCCTATTCCATCCTATGATTTACAAGAACGAGCCAAACGCTTACACATTGACCCAAACATAGCTCGTGTTATGCTTCTGATTGAGTTAAAATCAGCATCTGAACTGGCTACCGCCACAGAAATTTTAAAAAATCTCGTGGATTCTCGTACAAAAACCTTGTTTGTACCAATTAACAAAAACCAAATCGCCCTTTTAAAACCAATCAAAGCCAAAGAAACCAATGAACACATTCGTATGTTTTGCCATATGTTGACCGATACCCTAAATATGGAAGCGCTTGTATCCGTTCATCTTTCCTATAGCGAAACATTTCATTCTTTACTAGATCTGGCAGAAGTTTATCGGGAAAACACATTGGCCTTACGCATTGGAAAGTTATTTCACTCGGATAAAAATGTTTTTCCCAACAACAAACTAGGCGTCGGGCGATTAATTGGTGCATTGCCCCTGAACGTTTGCGAAGATTTTATCACAGAACTATTCGGAACGGATTTACCGGAAATCATTGACGATGACACCCAACGAATCATCAGCAGATTTATCCGCAACAATCAAAACATTGCAGAGACTGCAAAGCAGTTACATATGCATCGAAACACACTTATCTTACGCTTAGAAAAAATCGAAAAAAGCACCGGCCTTGATCTTCGTCAATTTGAAGATGCCATGACCTTAAAAATTGCTATGATGGTAATGAGTTATTATCAAACAGAAAGGAAACAAAAAAATGAATGACGCATTATATGAACACATCGTTGCCCGCAAATCCGGCCCTTTAGATTTGGTTAAGAAAATAGGAATCATTGTAGCTTTGGTTTTACTTTTATTCATACTATTTTCTATTCCCACAGTTGGTACATTCGCTCTGATTATTGTAGCCGGCTTAGGGTTTTTGGCATATCAATTTGTTTTCACAAAATTAAATGTTGAGTATGAGTACGCTTTGTTGAATCATGATATTGATATTGATATCATCTATAGCCAACAAAAAAGAAAACGGTTGTTAAGTTTTGATTTCCAACAAGCCGAAATCATCGCTCCCAAAAACTCGCCTCGATTAAACGCCATTAACCCGGAAAAAACTTATGATTTTACTTCACGGGCCGCAGATGCAAAGACTTATGCCATCGTGATTTCTTTGGAACGAAAAAAAGTCTGTGTGTTGATTGAGCCGGATCAAGGTATGATTAATCATATGAAACCTTGGATGGGAAGCAAATTTTTTCTTGATTAAAATCGAACATCGCAATGAAGTTAAAAAAACAAAACTTCATTGCGATGTTCTTAAATTTATGACAAACTAGCGAAACGCTAGGTATTTGCAGGCCGCCAGTGCTGCTACAGCCCCATCTGCTGCCGCCGTAGTCAATTGCCTCACCTCTTTGGTGCGACAATCACCGGCTGCAAAAATCTGTGGATGTGATGTCATACAATCTTCTGCGGATAACACAAAACCGTAACTATCCAAAGACACAATCCCACCAAATCTTTCATTGTCCGGCACTTGCCCAATCGCTACAAATACACCGGACACGTCAATAGTGGACTCCGCTTCCGTTTCTTTGTTGACCAAAACCAAACCGGTTACTTCTGTTTCTCCTACAATCTCTTTAATGGTACTATTTAAAACAAACTCTACATTTTCTTTTCCTCTTAAAACTTCAACCAGACTCTCTTCCCCACGAAACGCATCCCGGCGATGAATCAAATAAACCCGATTGCAATAGTTCGACAAAAATTCTGCATCTTCCAAAGCAGTATTGCCACCACCATTTACCGCTACATCCAACCCTCTAAAAAATGCACCGTCACAAGTAGCACAATAAGATACACCCGCTCCAATCAACTCCCGTTCTTTGGGAATACCTAACTTTCTAGGCGTAACCCCCGACGCAATAATAACCGTTTTGCAAGATATTTTTTCATCCGCCGTCTGTATCACCATCACACCATCTATTTCTTTGATATCGATGACCTGCGCCTGCTTGGTTTCCGCCCCTTGATCCTTGGCCTGCTTTAATAAAGCAAAAGAAAATTCCGCACCACTGATACTAGCAATACCCGGGTAGTTTTCCACATGAAGAGAGGAAGCAATTTGACCACCAAAAGTAGTACCCTCAAATATAATCGTCCTTTTACCTGCACGTTGACCATAAACAGCAGCCGTCATTCCGGCAGCACCACCGCCAACAATTCCAATGTCATACATCTTCATTCCCTTTCCTTTTGAACGGGCGACTTTACGTCGCCCATAATCATGTACAAAGCGGGCAAGCCCACGTCAACACTTCCTAGCCTTCAATCCCGTCTATGTAGGCTTTGATGTTTGAAGCATTGCTCATTTTTTGTACACCCTTTTCATCTACAACGACCAGCGTAGGTGCTTGTCGTACACCAAATTCTCTCGCCAAATCTATATTTTCTTCCGCATCTACCGTTTTATAAACAATCTTGGCAGCATTTAAAGATGTTGCGGCAACCTCACAATTGGGACAAGTCTTGGTGGTAAATAACAATGTCTTGGAACCATACGCTTCCAAATTGTGCCCTTCTTCCTTTGCACCGGCTACATTGTATACTTTTCGTTCTTTATATTCCTGAGACTTACCATCATTCCAATTCTTCACAGGGCGATAATATCCTGTAATACGACTATACACTTCTGTTTCTTCCTGGCAAGTCGGACAAACCAACTCCTCACCCCGCAAGTAACCATGGTTTTTACAAATAGAATAAGTCGGCGACATCGTATAATAAGGCAGTTTATAATTTGTAGCAATGGCACGCACCAAATGGGCCGCCGCATTCCAGTCCGGTAATTTTTCCCCTAGGAATGTATGGAATACGGTACCGGATGTATAAAGGGTTTGCAATTCATCTTGAATATCCAACGCCTCAAATACATCATCCGTATAACTAACAGGCAAATGAGAACTATTGGTATAATATGGTGTACCGCAATCCTCCGCCGCCGTAATAATATCACCAAAACGTGCTACATCATGTTTTGCCAAACGATAAGTTGTCGATTCCGCAGGTGTTGCCTCCAGATTATACAATTCACCATACAATTCTTGATAATCAGACAAACGCTCACGCATATGATTTAACACTCTCTTGGTAAATGCCTGCGTTTCTGTATGCGTCATATCTTTTTGAATCCACTTAGCATTTAAAGCCGCTTCATTCATGCCAATCAAACCAATGGTGGAAAAATGATTGTCAAAGGAACCTAAATATCTCTTTGTATAGGGATACAATCCTTCTTCTAACAACTTAGAAATAACTTGTCGCTTGGTATGCAAAGAACGAGCTGATATGTCCATCATACGGTTCAAGCGCACAAAGAACTCCTCTTCCGTCTTTGCCAAATAAGCAATCCGTGGCATATTAATGGTCACAACACCAATGGAACCGGTGCTTTCACCACTGCCAAAAAATCCACCGGATTTCTTACGCAACTCTCTTAAGTCCAAACGCAAGCGACAGCACATGCTACGCACATCACTTGGTTCCATATCACTGTTGATATAATTTGAAAAGTAAGGTGTACCATACTTGGCTGTCATCTCAAATAACAAACGATTGTTTTCATTGTCCGACCAATCAAATTCATTGGTAATGGAATAAGTCGGAATCGGATATTGGAAGCCACGTCCTTGTGAATCTCCCTCTATCATGGTTTCAATAAATGCTTTATTGACCATGTTCATCTCTTCTTGGCAATCACCATAGGTAAAGTCCACCTCTTCCCCGCCAATAATCGCCGGTAAATTGGCCAAATCATTCGGTATCGTCCAATCCAATGTAATATTTGAAAAAGGTGCCTGTGTACCCCAGCGAGAGGGAATATTTACACCATATATAAAGGACTCAATGCATTTTTTCACATCACGATAACTCAAATTGTCCACTCTCACAAAAGGAGCCAGGTATGTGTCAAAAGAAGAAAACGCTTGTGCACCCGCCCACTCATTTTGCATAATACCTAAAAAGTTGACCATTTGATTGCAAAGAACACTCAAATGCTTTGCCGGAGCCGAAGTAATACGCCCCATAACACCACCAAGACCCTCTTGAATCAGCTGTTTCAAAGACCAACCTGCACAATATCCGGTCAGCATAGACAAGTCATGAATATGAAGATCCGCACCTTTGTGTGCGTTGTTGATTTCATCATCGTATATCTCAGATAACCAGTAATTGGCTGTAACGGCGCCGGAGTTACTCAAAATCAAACCACCCACTGAATAAGTAACGGTAGAATTTTCTTTTACACGCCAATCCGTAATGCGCACATAACTATCTATAATGTCTTTATAATCAACCATCGTCGCATTTAGATTACGAACTTTTTCTCTTTGTTTTCGATAAAGAATATAGCTCTTGGCAACATCAGCATAACCCGCCTTAATCAACATAGCCTCTACACTGTCTTGCACATCTTCTACCGCAATCAAATTGTCTTTGATCTTCGGCTCATAATCTGCTGTCACTTTCAACGCCAATAAATCAATAATATCTTGGTTATGATGGCGTTCACAAGCATCAAAAGCCGATTTAACCGCCTCTCCGATCTTGGCTAATTGAAACACGGCAATCTTGCCATCTCGTTTTAGAACTTGATACATCTTTGTATTCTCCTTCCTCTTCCCACCAATATTTCACTCATTATTTTTCATGGTTCTTTTATTCTACACGTGACCGGGTAGAAAGTCAATCAAAAAAACAACATCTTGTGATTAAATATTTATTAAAACACAAGATGTTGTTTTTATAAGGTTTTTTATTTTTCAAATAACATCTGCTTTTTTCTTAATTTACAATAAACGGGCACGCTTTTCCCGTTAATACATCCATCAAATTTTTCACCGACGCATTTGCCATATTTTCCGTCGCTTCCTTCGTATGGGCACCGGTATGAGGTGTCAGCACCACATTATCCAGCTCAAATAAAGGAGATGCTTCAGGTGGCTCTACCGCAAAAGCATCTAAGCCCAATCCACCCAATCTACCACTTTGCAGAGCTTCATAAGCATCTTGTTCATGCACCAAGCCTCCCCTTGATGTATTCACAATAATAACACCCGACTTCATCAACTGAATGGTTTTTTTATTAACATAATGTAAGGTTTCGTCATTGAGCGGAATATGCAAGCTAATTACATCTGACTCTTTCATCACATCCATTTGCGTACCATTTTCGATTTCATGTTCCCGGCAATAAGATTCATCCATAAAAGGGTCGTATGCGATGACTTTCATACCAAAACCCTGACCGCAACGAGCAACCACTTTCCCAATGGCACCCAATCCCAAAATCCCCAAGGTTTTGCCTTTTAATTCCATGCCACTGGAACGCACCCATGCTCCGGATTTCGTCTGTTTATCCAAGTAAGGGATCCGCCTGGCCAACGACAAAATCAAACCCATTGCCAACTCTCCCACTGCTTGGGCATTCACACCCGGCGTATTTGTAACAGGTATCCCTGCTTTCTTTGCCGCTTCAATATCCACACGATCATATCCGGCCCCATAACGGGAAATCACTTTTAAATTCGGAGCCGCTTGTATTACCTTTTCTGTCACAAAATCCAATCCCGCCAAATAGCCGTCACAATCTTTTAATAATTCAATTAATTCCTCTTCCTGCAAAGGTTTCCCTGTTGGATTAAACACCAACTCTTTGGCAAATTCTCGTAATTTCTCCATTGCGTCTGATTGATTATTCGAATGCATCGATGTAGGTGTCACAAGTATTTTCATAATAATTCATCCATTCCTTTCTCTAGTGATTGTATAAACGCACAAAATTATCATGTGTCATTTTTTCAATTTGTGCCTCGGTAATACCGTATTCTCGCAACAAAGGAAAAAAAGACGTAAATAAATAACACAACCCAATCCCCTCGGGATGATATGCTTTTAATCGCTCCCTTGTTGTATCCAAAGAACAAAGTATTTGATTGCCATAACCAGCATCTATCAACTCTTTTATAAGCTTTGCTTCACTTTCATCATCATGATACTTAAAACGGCCAATGGTATCAAACTCTAAGGTAATACCTTTTTCCAAAACCGGCAAGTAAAATGACAAAGGCTTTATTTCTCTATCCATATGACAAAACATAATCTTACGCGGGTTGATGCCCCATTTTTGTAAATATCCCAGCAATGCCACATGATCCGCTTCTTGGTCAATATGAACTTTCATAGGCACATCACAATGTATCGCCGCTTTTGCCGCCGCTTCAAAACACTTCAGATATTGCGGTGTCAATCCAATTACATCAAGAGCTGTCTTAATAATACCGGCACGTAAACCGACAACCCACTCTTTTGGTGCCTTGCTATCTATATCTCGAAAAACGCCCACTTCCAATTCATGCACATAAACATCTTTTAATTGTTCCAAAGAATAAGTAAATAACCAGTGATCTTTTGGATAAAAAGCATGCTTATGAAAACCTGTCGAACAAATAATATGGACACCCGTATCTTTTGATATTTGGGCCAGTCCCTCCGCTACCCGATTGCAACCACCCGGTTGTGCATCTACGAGGGTGTTACCTCCCATGCTTTTAAAAGCACGCACTTCAACCGTACTCTTATTTATATCATCAATACAAAGAGCCTGATTTAATGTTGCAGATACACCTTTGCTAATCAATAAGTGTTCATGGCTTTGGCAAAAGCCAATTTCATCCGGTGCTTTTGCCCCATTTACTGTTATGATTTTTTTCATCTTTCATCACCTGCGTGGATTGTCTACAATCACAGCTTTTCCGTCTTCTTCCACAATCATTTTACGATAGCCGTTCTCTTCAATTGTGCCATAATCATGACCGGCATCTGCATCAAACGTATAAAACAAAACCAAAGGCTCTGAACCCGTATTTACCGTTCTATGTGAATATCTGCGCGGCACATAAACCGCATCCCCTTTTTTAAGAGGTTTCTCAATGGTATCTCCCTCCGGATTTTCCATCACCATATAACCCGCACCCTGTAAGGTATAATATACCTCCGCCGTTTCCAAAATCGTATGAAAATGACCTTTTGTCATATAATACTCATTCCCGATTTTTCCGGGATAAATGACTGTAGTACCAAAAGCCAAATCTCCTTTTCGTTCCGGCGCACCAAGTTCATGAAACTCATAAATCATCGGGTCTTCTTTTTTCAAAATCTCTGCTGCTGCATCCGTATCTAAAAAGATATCTTTCACAACAGAAAGAGGACGTTTTGACGTTACCGCACTGTCTGATTTTCCTGTATCCAAATCAAAATCTACTACAAAGCCATCATTCCAATTAAAGTGATTCATCCCACTGCTTCCTTTCTCTGACACAACATCTATCTAAACACTTTTTGCAATTTCACTTAATTTTTCCAAACACTGTTCATCTATATCTATATGAAATACTTCCGCAATCACCTGCGTCCAACCATGAATAAAGTAAATCCAACCGTCTTCCACAAACAAACGTCTTTCCTTGGCTTGTGCTTGCGCTTGATACATAAATATCAAATCACCCCTATAATTGATTTCCCAAACCAAACTATCCATAGGAAACACACAAGCATCCGTAAGAGGGGAACCCGGCATATCCTTGCCTAAACCCGTTGCGTTTACAATCAAAGAACGGGGTTTTAAGCTTGCTAATGTCTTGTCATTATCCACCGGTGTCGGATTGTGTGTGTACTCCATTTTTGTTTTTGGATTCAAACCTTTCAAATGCGCTTTGGCCGACTCTAACCGAGGTATACTTCGATTGGCCAATATGATTTTGCCCGGTACATTACTTCCAAATTTTTCTTGGGTCAAATACATACTCATAGCCAAACTACTGCCACCGGCACCTAATAAAAGTACATCACCATCAAAATCTTTCCAATAATTTGCCGGCACAAAATGCTCCAACGCCAAACCACTGGAAATCGGATCCTTTGCATGGGCACAAAAATCATTGCCCTTTTTCGAAATACAAGAAATCTCATTTAATGCCGCTGCGTAAGGATCTATATATGTAAACATATCTTTACACGCATGAAACAAATCGATCTTATGTGTTGTCACTAAGGCTCCCAGTGAAAGAGGGTCATTTTTAATAAAATCTACCGCCTCACGATAATCTTCATCCGGACCATGAATAGGAAGATCAATGCCTTTTATCACGGCATCTTTCAAATCCAGGGCACGCGCCCATTCCGGAAAAACGCTCATAATAGAAGATTTTGCTGTTGTAACTCCAATAAAATATAACGTTGGTTGTGTTGCCTTTTTGTATTTTCCCATAAAAACATTTTCCTCTCTAAATTAACTATTATCAACCCATCACTTAACCACAAAACTTCGTGAAGAACGATCTGTATTAATCGCAATGGCAATTAAAATAATGGCACCATATACAATGCTTTGCCAAAACACATTCACGCCAACAATATTCATACCATTTTGAATCATAGCAACAATAAACACACCTAATATTGTATTTAAAACGCTTCCTGCACCACCCACCAAAGAGGTACCGCCAAGCACTACAGCCGAAATAACCATCAAAGTAAATGCTTCACCGGCAGTAGGGGCGGCACTTCTCGCTTTTGCCATCAAAAAAATGGCACCCAAAGCCGTACAAAATCCATTCATCGCAAATACGGTAATTTTAATCCGGTCTACCGGAAGTCCGGCCAGTCGAGCTGTTCGTTCATTGCCACCAATCGCATACACACCACGTCCAAAAGATGTTCGTGTTAACAATATATAATAAACCACAATCACAATAAAAGCAATAAGCAAAGGCAAACCTAATGGACCAAAAGAAATATTATACCAGTTAATGGTTGCCCAAAGTGGCTGTGGTAAAAAAACAGATGCATTTTGAATCAACAGTGCTGCAGATGCCCAAATAGACATAAACGCTAAGGATGCAATAAAGGATGGTGCCTTTGTTTTTACATGAATCAATCCCAATAAAATACCTGAGACAATCGCCGCAATTAAAGTCAACAGAAATGCTACGATCGCTGCAACCACCACCATACCCGGATTTGCTTCAACCGTTTCTAAAAAACGCAGCAAAATTGTAATAACCAACACGTTGGCCGCAGAACAAAGAGCACCTATCGAGAGATCTATTGATCCTAAGAGCAAAACCGGTGTCATACCTGCCGCCATAATCATTAGGGGAGCTGTGTCACTTAACAGGCTATTGATGTTCGCCGCATTCAAAAAACGAGGCTCTATCATTGTAAATATCGCTATCAACAAAACCATTACAGCAATGCTGAAATAGGTATTAAAATACTTTCTCTGTATGGCTTTCATATATTTATTCTCCTCACACCTTTTGCTAAACCATTAAGCTTACTAAATCAACCTGGCTCGGCTTCTCTCCAACAGCCGCATTAAACTCTCCGGTGATTAAACCGTCTCGCATGACCAATACCCGATTGCTCATACTGCTACACTCTTCTAAGGTATCTCCCAGCAAAATGACAGACTTACCCTCCGCAACAATATCTCGAATCAAGTTATAAATTTCTTCTTTTGCACCAACATCCACGCCTCTGGTTGGATGATTTAATATCAATACATCCGCCTCTGATACAAGGGCACGAGAAAATACTACTTTCTGTTGATTTCCACCGGAAAGCTGTATCACAAGCTCATCTCCACCATTGGTCTTAATATTCAATTTTTTAATCCACTCTTTTGCCTGTTCCCCTACACGTTTTCGAGAAACAAGTCCATTTTTCTTTAACAGTTTTGCATTGGAAAGAGCAATATTGTCCTCAACCGACAAGCTTCGAATCACACCCTCTACAAGACGTTCTTTGGGAATCATCAAAATACCATCTTTCAAAGCATGTACGGGAGCACTATATTTAACAGCTCTACCCTTTACCGTCAACGCACCGCTTGTAGGCTTCTCATCTCCACAAAGAACCGAACATATCTCTTCCTTTCCGGAACCTACTACGCCACAGAAGCCTAAGATTTCTCCCTTGTGTAATTTAAAACTACAATGCTTAAATTTACCCCAAAGCCCTAAGTCATTGGCTTCTAAAATCACTTCATCTGATGGCTCTGATTGCTTTTCCAACTTATAATACTCTGTCGTTGTTTCACGACCAACCATCAACTCATACAATATACGTTCTGTCGCCGCTTCAACCGGCATGTTCCCGGCATTTCCACCATCTTTATACACATAAACACGATCTGAAATTTCCAATACTTCATCCAAACGATGCGATACAAAAACTACAGAATGGCCTTTTGCTGTTAATTTACGTATCTCAACAAAAAGTCGCTGCGTTTCTTCTTCATTTAAAACAGAAGTCGGTTCATCCAATAAAATCAGACATTTTTCATCACCCTCTTTTTGCTTGGTAATATTAACCACTTTTGCAATTTCAATCATCTGTCTCGTTGCAAAGTTTAAATCAATCACTTTCTTTCTAGGGTTAATAAAATCACTACCCACCTCAGCCAATACGCCTTTGGCATCTTCATACATCTTCTTCCAATTGACGATACCAAACTTTCTGAAGTCTTTCTCATGACCAAAAAATATATTTTGCCCAACGGATAAGCTAGTAATCAACGACTGCTCTTGATATACCATACCCACACCCGCCGCATTTGCATCCAAAGGATTTTTGGGTGAAAACGCTTTTCCGTGCATCATCATTTCACCGATATCCTGCCCTTGCACACCAATAATAATCTTAAGTAACGTAGATTTTCCGGCACCATTCTCACCGATTAAGCCAATCACTTCTCCTTCATAAACATCTAAATCAACACCCTTTAAGGCTTGTGTTTCATAAAAGGATTTTTTTATGTTTTTTGCAGAAAACATTAACTTTTTTTCCATATCCGCTCCCCTTTCGAAACATATCATTTACTGATGATTGTGGCACCACGTTTTACTGTCAAAATCACAGCAATCAAAATGATTGCACCCTCTATACCGGTTCGAATATGAGGATTAATACCAACCATGGTCAAACCATTAAACAACACCGTCATAATCAATACACCGATAAGCGTATTTACAACACCACCTTTGCCGCCGGAAAGTGCCGTACCACCAATTACAACCGCAGCCTGAGCCGGAAACATCAATCCTGTACCAATACCAACCTGACCTTGCCCCAAACGAAGCGCGCCAACCACACCGGCTACCCCAAAGCAAAATCCTGCTAACGTAAATACCATTACTTTCACACGGCTCACATTCACACCAACTGCACGTGGAACTGTTTCGTCAGTCCCCACCGCATAAACATAACGACCAAAAGGCGTATATTCCTGTATAAAAAAACATATTACAAATACAATAATCGCGACCCAAGCGATTGCCGGAATTCCCAAAAAACTCATTTGCGGAACACTCCTAAAAAATGGGTCTTCTATCGTAGGATGTATCCCACCATATGAAAGCATCCCTATTCCAATGCAAATATTCATAAACGCAAAACTTACCATAAACGAGGGGATTTTTAATTTTACATGCATCATACCAATGATAAAACCAATCAATACACTACAAAATATCGCCAAAACCAATCCCCAAATACCTAAGTCAAATTCCGTTCTTGTATTTAATAGAAAAACACCTGCCAATGAACCTGCCATACCTACAGTTCCATTAATGGATAAATCAATACTACCAATCATAATAACAAAAGTAAGCCCCAGAGCTACCATCAGGGGAATTGACATCTGATTTAATAGAGCTACTAAGTTACCAACACTAAAAAAAGCATTCCCCATAATCGCTGTGAATACTACAATCATCACAACCAATACCAAAATTGGTGTCCATTTCATCAAACGCTCTTTTTTATGATCCAATTTAATCTTTGCGGCAAACTCATCTGTAATTGTCATTGTTTTTGCATTCGCTCTAGCCATTTATCTCTCTCCCATTCTTTTACCAAACGAGGATTTCTTTTTTTGTATACACAAGGGTTGGAAATCACTTTTTATTTCCAACCCTATGTACATATTGTCCTATCTCTTTAAAGCGTGCAAACTATTCCATTGCAGATGCTCTTGCATAAAAGATATTTGTAAAATCAAAACTTGGTGCATTTTCTACAAAATCAGCAAAAAATTGCTCCACGTTATCTGTTGTTACCAAAACAGACGGTGTAAAGAACTCTCTATATCCTTGCGGCAATTCCTCTACATCAAGCAATCCTGTCCAAGCTGCATAAGCGATGGCCAAAGTATAACTACTTTGTAAGAAACCATTGGCTGAAACAGTTGCTACCGCATTTCCTGCTCTTACCGCCGCTACCATATCATCTGTTGCGTCAATACCTGTTACACCTACTTCTCCTAAAAGCCCTGCATTATCCAACGCTTGTAATACACCGGTCGCCATGTTATCATTGGCACACCAAATTCCACCTACATCAGGGGTTACATTTAACCATGTTTCTGTCAAAGTAAGGGCTTCCGCAGTCAACCAATTGCCGGTATCTTCATGTGCAACCGTGATACCCGGAAACGACTCCAAAGCTGCATCAAAGCCACGTCTACGATCGATTGCCGCAGTATTTCCAAGCATACCCTCGATTACAAAAACATTGCCTTCACCACCCATGTTTTCAAATAGCAATCTGGCTGTTTCATAACCACCCGTAAAATTATCCGCCGAAGTATGAATCACCCAATTTGGTGTAAAGTCCATTGGACCGACACCGTCAGGCTTGTTCCAAGCAGTTCCCATAAATCCGCCGCCCTCTGCCATCGCTTCTGCCAAGGCAGGTGCAATTGCAGATTCATTTGGATCCGCATAAGCGATTGCATTACCACCGGCTAGTGCTGAAAATTGGCGCATATTATTAATCTCTACGTCATTGGAACCACCTGAATCCAATACTTGCGTTGTATGCGCTTGCCCTATGCTATCTAACCATTCAGAAAACATATTCATACCCTCAATTTTCGTTACGATATATGGGTTGTCTAAGCCACGAATTGAAACGGCAATATGAAGTTCTGTATCCAATTTCTCTTGTGGAATCTGAGAAGGATCCAAAACAAAGCTTGACCAATCTGTAGCACCGGCATCCGGTGCTTCCGCCTCATCCGGCTCTTCTGCTACATCGGCATCATCCGCAGGAGCTTCCGCTACAGGTGCTTCTGTACCTGTATCACCCGAATCTGAATCTGTACAAGCAACTAAGCCCATCATCATCAACCCAACAACAAGTAACAATGCAATCATTTTTTTCATACCTATATCCTCCTTTTGGATTATCCCAGACATAGCAATGTTGCTATGTCATAACATTGTATTGATAAAATTATATCATTATCTTTTTAAAAAATCAATTAAAAAAATCAGCGATAAGGTTTATCCTATCGCTGATTTTTTTACGAAAACACTATTTTTGTACATCAATCAATACTTTCATGGTCGTTTCTCTATTTGCATCAATAAATTCATATGCCTCTTTATACTTCGCAAAAGGAAAATGCTTACTTACCAATGGAGCCAATTTCACCTTACCTTGATTCACCAGTTCGATTGCTTCAATGTAATGCTCATTGCGATACATCATACTGTTGTACAAACACAATTCTTTGTCATTTGCCAAAGCAAGATTTACAGTAGCCAACCCATCAAAAACTGCTACCACAATAATCGTAGAACCTTTGCGGGCATATTGAATCGCTTGACCAATCGTAGTATCATTTCCGGCACAATCAAAGATAACATCCGCTTTATCTGCGCCAAAATGCTCTGAAATGGCATCACCTAAATCAACATTTTTTGTATTGACGCAAATATCAATGCCACATTCCTTGGCTTTATCCAAACGGAAATCACTAATATCACTAATCATTACCTGGGCCGCACCCATACCTTTGGCCGCCTGTGCCAAAAGATTTCCAATGGGACCTGCACCCAATACCACCACCTTCGCCCCGGCAATATCTCCTGCTTGGCACACTGCATGAACACCTACTGCAAGGGGTTCAATCATAGCACCATCTTCAAAACTCATACCATCCGGCAACACAGTAACCTTTTCTGCTGCCACAAGAAAATATTCAGAGGCAGCACCTGTACATTGAAAACCCATTACTTTTAGTTCTTCACAAAGATTATATTTTCCATGACGGCAGGGGTAACATACACCACAAACTTCCTGGGGTTGAATGGTCGCTCTTTGACCAACTTTCAAACGTTCTACGCCCTCACCCAATTCTACAATCTCCCCGGAAACTTCATGGCCTTGTGTCACAGGATAAGACGTAAATGGATGCTTGCCATGATATACATGAATGTCAGAACCACAAACACCAATTTCCATCATACGCAATAAAACTTGCCCTTTGCCCGGTTTTACATCTCTCACTTCTCGAAAAGTAATAACACCCGGTGCTGTCATAACTTGTTGTAACATAATATCTCTCCTTTTCAAACGCCTTAAGGTTCAATTTCCAACAAACTCATCGTTGCAGGTAACTCATGGGCTGTATTAACCTTGTCACCACCGGTCACACAATCAAAACAAGAAACCGCAATCTTTCCGTTCCACACACAAGGCTCACCCGGTTGATCCAATTCACCATTTACACCATCGGTATCCGGGCTTTGCGCAATTCGTGTCACCTTTCCACTCGGATCAATCTTCGCAATGGCATTGACCACAAAATCTGCCACATATATATTGCCGTATTCATCAATCGTCATACCATCTGTGGAACGTAAATTCTCCGGATCCTTTGCAAAAGATACATTTTCTTTGATGCTGCCATCCGGATTAAAACGAATCTTAAATACCTCACCATCACCAAAATTACCCACATATAGATTGCCTGCTTTATCAAAAACAATACCATCCATACCATACTGATCATCCGGATTGTAAGTTTCGTATGTGACAAAAATATTTTCATCTTCCAGCGTATTCGTGATTTGAATGTTTTCATCATCCAAATGAAAACGATAAACACAACTAAGCAAATTGCCGCTTTTTGTTTTCACTTTTGTTAACAAACTTTGCGTCACATAAATATAATCACCTTGAATACGTATTCCATTGGGATGTTCCATACCATCAGCTACTACCGTAGTTTTTTCAATCACATCCCCATTCATACGAACACGAATAATCCGACCTTGAAACGCCAAACGCGCATCATTTCCCCAGCCTTGATTGTCTACAATATACAAATCATCATCGGGGCCATAGGCCAAACCCATGGCACGAGCCTCTCCCGTTTTCTCACTCAGGGGTACATCAAACCACTTTCTTACATTACCCTTTGTATCCACCTTACAAATACAACTCGGTTTTGACATATCAGCAAAATTGGGACAGGATAAAATCAAATTTCCCTCTTTATCAATCTCCATGCCATCCGGTGTAACAGCATACTCCTCCGGCAATAAACATAATAATTTTGGTTCTTGCACTTTATCGTACCTCCTTGACCTTACTTTTATACACAGCTAAAGCAACCATCAATCACCAGATCACTACCGTTGGTAAAGCTTGCTGCATCAGACAGCAAGTAAATAACACCACCTGCCAGCTCTTCCGGTTGACCATAGCGTTCCATCGGTGTCAAATCCATCCATCTGTCTTGCCAATCTTGCCTCACATGGCAAGTCAATTCTGTATACATATAACCCGGGCTAACGCTATTCACACGAATACCATCTTTGCAATACTCTACTGCAAGGCTTTTTGTCAAATGAATCACGCCTGCTTTTGAAGTATTATAAGACGCCTGCTCTTGCGGCCAATTCACAATATGACCTGACATAGATGCCGTATTTACAATAGAACCTTTTTTGCCATTTGCAATCAAATATTTTGCAAACTCACTGGCAACATAATATACACCATTTAAGTTTACATCAATTACTTTTAACCACTCCGCAGGTGTTACTTCTTTTGCTGATTTATGAAGAACAATGCCGGCATTGTTAAACAACAAATCCAATGTTCCCATCTCTGCGCCCGCTTTTTCAATCGCAACTTTCACAGCATCCGGATCTGTCACATCCACTTCAAATGCAGTCACTTTTTTGCCTGTAGCTTTTGCAATCTCATCTGCCGCTACCTTAGCTTTCTCTCCTTGCACATCAAAAATAGCAATCTCTGCTCCAACCTCAGCTATCTTTTGGGCAACTACCCTACCAATTCCTTGCGCACCGCCGGTTACAACAACAACCTTACCCTCTAAAGAAAACAGTTTTTCCAATGCAGTCATTTTAAAAATCCTCCTTCACTTAAAACATCTTTATTATCATTTCCATTGTTACACACTATTTACAATAAACGGACATTCTTTCCCCGTCAATACATTCATCCAATTTTTTACCAATATATTCACCATATTTTCCGCTTATTCTTTCTTTTCTCATTTTCATTATTATCTGGCGGTATAAGCACCATCCACAGACAAAACCGCACCGGTAGCATAAGGCATACTATCATTGGCAAAATGCAAGCAAGCATAAGCAATATCCCGTGGATTCCCCATTTTCATCAAGGGTCTATCCGAACTAAGCTCTATCAAAGTCGCTTGTGGATCCGCTGAAGAATCAATTATATTTTGTACCAATGGCGTTAAGACTCGCCCCGGACACACACAATTCACTCTAATATTTTCCAAAGCATAGTCAACTGCCATACATTGTGACAAAGAAATCATTGCCGCTTTGGAAACATTGTATGCAGTCTGCCCGGCAATCGCAGCCAATCCCGCTTCTGACGCTATGTTAACAATAGAACCGCGACCATTTTTTTGCATCAGAGGAATCGCATACTTACTACATAAAAAAGCACCATCCAAATTAACATTCATAATTTTTTGCCACTGAGAAAAGTCCGTTTCACCAACCTTACCCGGCGCAAAAATCCCGGCACAATTCACTAAAATATCCAATGTCCCATGGGCTTTCGCAATTTTTTCAAAAACCTCTTTTACCTGATTTTCTTTGCCGATATCAAGAGCAAACACATCCGCTTGTCCACCAATTTCCGCTTTTGCCGCCTGCAATTCATCTTGGTTTATACCAAGCAAAACCACATATGCACCTTGGCTACGAAACAACTGTGCCACTTCTTTGCCAATACCGGAAGAACCACCGGTAATAGCAGCCACTTTCCCTTCTAAACAAAAACATTCTTTCATTGGGTTTCCTCCCTCTTTTTTACTCAAACTTCCGCTTTCTCCAAGCATCCAAAATAACAACTAAAATAATCATAGTACCTAGTATCACCCTTTGCCAAAAAGCCGATACATCCATTAAATCCAAACCGTTATTCAAAACACCAATCGTCATAACACCAATTACCGTTCCACCAACGCTACCAAAACCACCGGCCAAACTAGTGCCGCCTAAAGCCACCGCAGTAATTGCATTAAGCTCCATACCACTGCCCATTAAAGCATTGGCTGAATTTATTCGTCCCATTAATACAATCCCGGCAATACTACAAAAGAAACCACTAATGGCATATACAACAATCATCGTCCGCTCTACTCGAATACCTGACGTTCTAGCGGCTTCTGAATTACCACCAATTGCATAAATATTACGACCAAAAGAAGTTTTACTAAGCAATACCCAAGAAATAAGTGCCACAGCCGCAAAAACAAATACACTAATGGGGATTCTCCCGGCATGCTGACTTCCAATCGCCAACATGGATGCCGGAATACCGGTAATGGGCATTCCATCTGTAATCAATAAGGCAATTCCACCGGCCGCAGTCATCATACCCAATGTAGCAATAAAAGGCTGAATTTTTCCGATTGTAATCACCAAGCCATTGATTACACCTAAAGCAGTTCCGCAGACAACCCCCAAAAGAACTGCCAAAGGTGCCGGCACATTTCCCGCCGTTGCGGCCACTGCCATTGACGTTGCTGCTACCGCCATCAAAGAACCCACAGACAAGTCAATTCCGGCAGTCAAAATAACCAAAGTCATTCCCATGGCCATCACACCCAAAATAGAAGTCTGACGAATAATATTAATAAAATTAGAAACTTGCAAAAAGTTTTCATTGGCAAAACTCATAACAATAATCAATAATAACAAAATTAATATAGGACTAAACTGCTGAATAAAAACTCCAACGGATACCCCCTGTTTTTTTGTAGCTTCCTTTGTCACACTAACACCGGTCTCACTGTTTTGATTAGACATTTTGTACTCCTCTCCGCTTATGATGAAATATGCGCTTCTTCACCCGCCATTTTCTCAAATATTTTCTCCTGCGTACAGCCCGCAGCGGATAACATTGCTGATACACGGCCTTTTTGCATAACCATAATATTATCGGAAATCCCAAGAAGTTCCGGCATATCCGACGAAATCATCAACACACTATCACCCTGGGCTGTCAGACTATTGATTAACTTATAAATTTCTACCTTAGCACCAACATCTACACCTCGAGTCGGATCATCCATAACAAACAATCTTGTCCCGTTACAAATCCATTTGGCAACTGCTACTTTTTGTTGATTTCCACCGCTTAGGTTACGCAGCAATTTATTTTCCGACGTCGTTTCAATCCGCAGCTTTTCAATATAATCACGTGCTTGTGCCCGCTCTTTTCTGCGCAAACGAAAACCAAAATTGCTCATGCTTTTTCTTTGCGCAACACTAATATTTACATACAAAGGCATATGCCCAATCAGCCCGCTTCTTCTATCCCTTGTCAACAAACCAATATGATTATTAATGGCATGAACCGGATCTTTCACTTTGTATTCACTACCGTTTAAATATATCTTTCCGCCCTTGATTTTTCGCAAACCAAAAACCGCTTCAGCCAATTCACTATTTCCGGCACCAACCAAACCTGCTACGCCCAAAACCTCACCTTTTCGAATGGAGAATGAAACATCATGAAAATTTTTACCATCTGTTAAATGCTCCACACGTAACATTACATCATCTGTGACCGCCGGTTCTTTCGGATATTGATCTTCCAAATCCCGCCCCACCATCATTTTTATCAAATCATCTTTGGTAACTTGCTTAATATCTTCAACTGTCTCACCGATTACTTCACCGTCACGCAAAACAGTCACCCGATCACCGATTTCAAAAACTTCATCCAGCTTGTGGGTAATATAAATAAATGAAACACCTTGACTACGTAACAAATTTATCGTTTCAAATAATTTTCTAACTTCCATTTCTGAAAGGGAGGAAGTAGGCTCATCTAAAACAATCAATTTGGCATCTTGATAAATAACCCGAAAGATTTCCACAAGTTGCTGTAACCCCAAATCATATTTTGAAACTCTTTTGGTCACATCAATGGGAATGTCCAGTTTTTCAAAAACCTCTTCCGCTTTCCTTTTTGCCATTTTCCAATCAACAAAAACCTTACTTTTTTTAGGCAAATTACCCAACCAAATATTTTCCAGAACACTCATATTCGGAGCCAGGGACAACTCCTGGTATACCATTCCAATTCCCTTTTTCAGAGAATGTGCCGGCTCACGAAATTCACACTTCTGGCCGTTTAGCATGATTTCACCGGAATCCGGACGATGCACACCGGATAGCACTTTCATCAAAGTTGACTTACCGGCTCCATTTTCGCCCAGAAGAATATGAACTTCTCCGGCTTTTACACCAAAGTTTACATTATGCAACACTGTTGTGCCGTAGAATGATTTTTTTATGTTTCGCATTTCAAGCATATAATTTGCCATAAAAAAACCCCTTTCTTTTACTCAAAACTAAGTCGATAAATACATTCTGCCACAGTGCTAGCTGTGGCAGAATGCAAATTGCACCAATATAACTTTATATCATCTATCTATTTGCTAAGATCGTTTCCCAATCAATTGGGCTTAAAGCCGGCGTTGGAAAGAAATTGTCAGCATTTGCATAAGTTTGGGTACGAGGTCCAATATCAAAACGCTGTGGCACTTCCTGCCCTAATGATAACATAACTGCGAACTGCATACTATACCATCCCCAATCCGGGAATCCATGCCAAATTTCAGCTATAAAACGACCATCACGAATGGCTTCGCCTGATTCTGTTGTTCCACCTTGACCAATAACAGCTACTTCACCCTCTAGTCCGGCATTTGCAATACCAATCGCAGCACCAAAAGCCATCTCAGAACTTGGGGCAAAAATCAAATCTACATCATCAAAATTTTGCAAAATATTTTCTGTAACGTCTACAGATACTTGTCTATTCCAATCACCCGGAAGTGTTGTCAAAATCTCAATATTCGGGAATTGATCTACAACTTCTAAAAATCCATTCACACGAGCATTTGAGAAATAATCTCCGGCAAGACCTTCAATAATAGCAACGCGACCGGATACAGAGTCACGATCTAAATCAGCATAAAAATCTTCCCACCATTCCAAATTCAAATTCGTATCAACAGGTACATCCACCTCTTCACCGGCACCTAAAACACCGGGAGCACCTAACACATCAACCGCTGTCCAACCGGAAACACTAGCTGCCAAGAAGTTGTCAAAACCTACGAAAGAAGCTACTTCAACACCCTCAATATCACTCATCATATTAACCATAACCAATGGAATACCGGCTTCATTTACTTCTCTTAGAGCCGGTGTAATACCATCCACATCTGTAGGGCCAACAATAATAACATCTACATCCTGTTGAATAAAGTTTTCAATGGTTGCGATTTGTTCCGCAATACCGGTGTGATCTGTTGGAGCACGTTCCACTATTTCAATCGTAATTCCGTGCTGTGCTGCATCTTGCACGGCATCATCCATAAATTGTGATACGGTTGCCCAAACACCGGTAATATCAGGTGGTGTCCAGCCAATTCTAACAACCAGAGGTTCATCCGTATCTGCGGGCTCTTCCACAACCGGCTCATCTGTATCTGCCGGCTCTTCTACCGATTCCTCCGCCGCTCCATCATTTACTGTTTCATTTGTTGCGCCATTGTCACCGCAACCAACTAATAATGATGTTGCCATAACAACCGTTAGTAAGAAACCAATCACTTTCTTTTTCATAAATTATTCCTCCTTTGTAATGTCTTTATGTAACTACATTGAAACGTAGTTAGTTTACAATGACTATATATTATTCTCTAACGATTGTCAATATTTATTTGTATAGATTTTCAAAGATTATTATGTTATAATAGAATCTGCCTATGTATTGACATAGTGACATTAGAACACATTCTCATGGATGGAGGTTTACCAAATGAAAACATTAATCGTAAACAAAGATGGAACATTAGCAATTCAAGAAACAAAAACCCCAACATACGGCAAGCAGGAAGCCTTAGTAAAAACAATTGCCTGTGGCATGTGCGGAACCGATGTTAAATTGATTCACAAAGCATTCAAAGGTTTTCCCGAAGATGTCTACCCCATTATGCTTGGACATGAAGGAGTTGGTGAAGTTATTGAAATCGGTGAAGATGTAACAGGTCTCAAAAAAGGTGACAAAGTACTTCTTTCTTTTGTTGATGCCAATGAAGATTTTGGTTCCGGATGGGGCGCTTTTAGTGAATATGCCATCGTAACGGATGCATTGGCTTACGAACCCGGCACCGCACCCACCGTCGCTTATGCACAAACCGTACTACCTGATGATATAGACCCGATTGATGCGGTTATGATTGTAACGTTTCGAGAGGTTTTAAGCACCATTCGTTACTTTGGCATCCAACCCAATGAATCTATTGTTGTTTTTGGTTGTGGACCGGTTGGAACTACTTTTATTAAATTCTTAAGTCTACTCGGATGTAAAAACATTATTGCTGTAGACATTATGGATGAAAAACTTAAAATCGCAGCCGAAAACGGTGCTACAAAAACCATCAATAGCAAAGAAGCTGATTTGGTTTCTGAAATTCGCACCCACTTCCCGGATGGTGTTGACTACGCTCTGGATGCCGTTGGGCTACCGGCCGTTGTCAATCAAGCCATGCCATTGATTAAAGATAGAGGAAGCGTTTTGGTATACGGTGTTCCTGAAAAAGAAGAAATCACCATTGATTTTAGCAAGGCTTCTTACAACTGGAATGTCATCTACCAACAAATGCCGGAAAAAGTGGAAGAAGGCGAGGCACACGAACAAGTTCTTGCATGGATTCGCTCAGGTGACTTAGTCTTAAAAGACTATATTTCCGATTACTTCAAATTTGATGATTCCGTCAAAGCCTTTGCAGAATTTTTAGATAAAAAACTACTGCAAAAAGGCATCATTGTATTTTAATTTTTCTTAAAAGGAACGGGTGGGTTATGAACAATATACATAACCACCCGTTTTTATTATGCTCCACCCAACATATAACGTTGAAACTCCAATGCTTTTTTCACTTCTGCGTCTAGTGCACTTTCACAAATACCTTTTGAAATATCTCGCCAAACTTTAATATCACGGCCAACACTTCCACCCATTTGAATAAAAGGCTCCATTACAACATTTCCCCGGTAATGAATATCAGCCAAAGCTTCACCGATTTCCCGCCATGGCATACGCCCTTTTCCGGGTAACATCCGGTTACATTCCCCGGTATGTAAATGCCCCAAATACTTACCTGCATGTCGAATTGCACCACCAATACTTGTTTCCTCAATATTCATATGGAATGTATCAAGCATCAACTGAACATTGTCACACCCTACCGCTTCACAAAAGGCAACGCCCTCTTCAGCCGTATTAATCAAATAACCCTCGAATCGATTCAAAGATTCCATCCATAACATAATGCCATATGGGGCCGCCATCTCTGCCATGCGCCTCACACCCTCTATGCTATATTTCAAGTCTTCTGTTTTGTTAATACCCGCTGCATAATCAACCGGCCAATAAGAATACAATCCACCACCAATCGAATGGATGTTTAATTGCGCCATAACATCAAACAACCTTGCATACCACTCAAAAGCCTGCTCTCGTAGATTGCCCTCCGGAATCGCTATATTATGATGTGGTGCCGGGCCATAACCTGCTGTCAACATAATATTGCTTGACTCTGCTGCATGACGCATATTTTGAATTTGCTCTTTACTATACGCAACCAAAGGCTTTGCACCGATTTCCAATATATCAAATCCCAAATCAGCCACTTTTTGAATATACTTTATATAATCTGCTTCCCATTCCTGCTCCCAAAAAGCATAATAGATACCATGTTTCATGCGCATTCCCTCCGTACTATACTGTTTGTTCTTGTTTTGACGTAAGCACCTGCAATAATACCGCTGCAATGATGATAAACCCTCTAATGACATCTTGCGGATAAGATGGTACCGCCATCAGGTTCATGATATTGCCAATCAAAGCCAATACCAAGGCCCCAATTACCGTTCTAAACACAAAACCGCGGCCACCGGCCAAACTAGCACCACCAATCACGACTGCTGCAATTGCATCCAACTCTTGTCCCATCCCAATGGTAGCGCTACCTGTAGACGCACGCGCAGCAATATAAACACCACCCAAAGAAGCCAAAATTGCTGATATCGCATAAACAGAAACAATATATCTTTTTACACGAATACCGGCAAGTTGCACCGCCGTACTATTACTTCCTACCGCAATCACAATACGTCCGTATGCTGTAAATTTTTGGATCAAGAAAAATATAATCACAATAATCACACTAATGATAATAATCGGGAAATGAAAATTTCGATTTACCAATAAATCCAAAGTCCCTTCATCCACACGAATCGGACGCCCTTGTGTTAAAATAAATGCCACGCCACGCGCAATGGTCATCATAGCCAAAGAAGCTACAAATCCTTGCATCTTGGCATATGCAACCAATACGCCGGTAAACATACCTAATAACAAAGCCGCACACATAGCAATCAAAATAGCCGGTACAAAATGTATGCCATAATTCATAATCAGAACCGCTGCAAAAGAGGAACCAAATGCCATCAAGGAGCCCACCGATAAATCAATACCACCTGTTAATATAACAAAAAGCATTCCAATGGCAATAATAACGGGTGCCGATTGTTGCAAAGCAAGATTTCGAAGATTCATCGCCGTGAAAAAATCCGGCGATAGTATTGTACACACAATCAATAACACCAAAAAAATGATATATGTATTATATTCAATTAAAAAATGTTTGATTGGATTACCTTTTTTCAATTTTGTCATCTTTTAGACCCCCATTGCAGATTTAATCAAATTATCTTCTGATAATTCATCACGCGTCAGCTCTCCTGACACAATCCCTTGCCGCATAACAATAACACGATCGCACATGCCGATGATTTCCGGCATTTCCGAAGAAATCATAATCACACCTACACCCTTTTCGGCCAGTTCATTGATTAGTTTATATATTTCCATCTTTGCACCAACATCAACACCTCTTGTTGGCTCATCTAAAATAATACACTTACAATCTGCCGCAATCCATTTTGCCAAGGCAACTTTCTGTTGATTTCCACCACTTAAACTATTTACATTGTCTTCCGGCGAACCATATTTTGTGGAAATACTGCCTAATATCTCTTTTACGTATTCTTTTTCTTTTTTATGATTTACAATGCCAAATTTATTGACTGCTTTGTGCATTGCGGCCAATGTGGTATTAATCCGAATGCTTTGTTCCAACATCAATCCCTGCTTTTTACGATCTTCCGACAACAGCCCAAGGCCCTGCTGAATCGCTTGCTTTGGCTCTTTGAATATAATTTCTTTCCCAAAATATGTAACCTTGCCCGATTCTTTCGGATCCACACCAAATAATGCACGCATCGTCTCTGTACGCCCCGCTCCGACCAAGCCACTAAACCCCAGCACTTCGCCTGCACGTAAACAAAAACTTACGTCGTTTACTAACTTGCCTGCATGTAAGGCTTCCACCCGAAGAATTTCTTCTCCTATTTTTGCATGTCTATCCGGAAAGAGCTGATTCAATTCACGACCAACCATCATGGTGACTAACCTATGTTTGTCTATTTCATTTGTATTCACACAGCCTACATACCCGCCATCTTTTAATATTGTAATTCTATCACTTAACTCAAAGATTTCTTCTAAACGGTGAGAGATATAAACAATACTCACGCCCTCATTCTTTAATCTATTTATGATTTCAAATAACTTTTGTATCTCTGTAAATGTTAACACAGCGGTAGGCTCATCTAAAACCAAAACCTTTGCGTTTCTTGTCAAGCACTTACAAATTTCAACCACTTGCTGATAGGCCACACTTAAACTTCCCACCTTTGCACCCGGATCAATTTCATCAAACCCTAGTTTGCTCAATTGCTCTTTTGCAAGTATTTTTAGCTTTCTCCAATTTATAATACCTTTTCCTGTTGACAGTTTATCAATCATGATGTTTTCTGCAACCGTTAAATCCGGTGCCAACATAAACTCCTGATAAATAACTGCAACCCCTAAATCAATGGCATCTTTTGGCGTATTGATTTTCGCCAACTGCCCCTCTAATAATATCTCACCTTTGTCTTTTTGATAAGCACCCGAAAGTATTTTCATCAACGTTGATTTTCCGGCCCCGTTTTCTCCAATCAAAGCATGTACTTCACCGGGCTTTATTTCAAATGACACTTCATCCAGAGCTGTAACACCTCCAAATTGCTTCGAGATATGCTTCATCTCCAACCTACTATTACTTTGCATAAACCAAGCCTCCATATCATTCATGATTATAACAACAAGCATGCTTGAAGTATTCGCTATGCACGAATTTTTCAAACACGCTTGCAAATTACTTTATAACATTAAGTAAAGCTTAGAATCCATAATCATAATAGTCATCCACGTTTACAATTGTAACCGCTGCCGGATTTGTCAATGTTGGACTTGGGAAACTCCACATATCCACACCATCTTCCAAAATTTGTCTTGCAATTTCAGCTCCAACCTGAGCCACTAAATAAGGACTATTCAACCCTGTAGCAAAATATCTGCCCTCGCGAATCAAATCAAAAGCTCTTTTTGCTCCATCCGCCGCTGCAACGATATTCACACCCTCAATACCTGCGTTATCTAATGCAGTCATAGCACCAAATAGCATTTGATCATTTTCACCCAATACAGTTGTCAAATCACGGTTCGCTGTGATTAAATCTTCGGCTGCTGCAAGTCCCTCTTCTTCCGTCCATGCACCCCAACCTTGTCCTCTCACAATGAAATTTGCATCTTCATTGGTTGCGCTACCTGTACTTTGCAATTCATCTTCAAACGCTTCCGCCAAATCCCATGCTTCCGCTTCACTCACACCTAGCCTACCCTCAATGATACCGGCAAACAAACCCACTCTTCTCTCACGGCCGGCAACATTTCCACGTGCACCGCTTAGTATGATTGACACAATCTCTTCATCTCCACGCTCGTCTGCGTAAGCCAATCCCACAAGTCTACCGTTTTGCAGATTATCTGAGTACACCGTTGTGATTTCTCTGGCACCCTCTCCAACACCACTGTCCAAATTGATGACACCAATCCCAGCATCTGCTGCTGCATTGATGCTTGGAATAACCGCATAAGGCTCAACACTATTTACAAAAATCAAATCCTTGCCTTGGGTGATGAATGTTTCAATATTTTCCGCTTCTCTTGTTGTATCATTGTTTGCGTCTAATACTGAGATTTCCCATCCAAAACTTTCTACTTCTTCAATCAACGCTTCTACCAAACTGACAAAATAGGGAGAATCTTGTACTTTAATTGCGAATCCAACCCGAATCGGACCATCGCGCTCTGTATCATCTCCCGCTGTGCCGGCATCATCTGTTGTATCGGCACCTGTATCCACAGTATCATTGCCACCTCCGCCATTTCCGTTGCCTGCACATCCGATTACCAGAAATGCACTTAAAACTACACAAATAATCAATGTTAACGTTTTTTTCATAGCTTTTTCCTCCATAAGATTTCATGTCTTTGCTTTTTATAGCATAAATTATCCGGATAACTTTCACAACTGACATTTTTTGGAATACAGGGTACATTTTTTTGATATTTGTAATATTGCACAAAACTCTGCTCAATTCCTACTTTCTTTATCATATAAACATGAATAATCTTTCATATCTCCCACTTCATAACATCAAATTCATCTATACAGCATAAACTTTTTATGTTATAGTTGGCGAAAACAGGGGAAATTAGATAAAGAGGTCATTATGTTAAAATTAATCATCGTAGATGACGAAACAAAAGTCTGCAAATTAATCAAACATCTCATTGATTGGGACGCTTTCGAAATTGATATTATTGGCGTAGCCCATAATGGAAAGCGTGCTTTTGAAATGATTCTAAACGAACAACCGGACATTGTAATCACCGATATACGAATGCCCATTTGGAGCGGATTGGACTTAATCAAAGCAACCAGAGAAGAAGGACTACATACGCATTTTTTAATTACCAGCGGTTACAGTCAATTTAAGTATGCACAAAACGCCTTACGATATGACGTAGAAGATTACCTTTTGAAACCTTTGCGCAAAAAAGATTTGGAAATAAGCATTCAAAAAATTATTGAAAAACGAAACAAAACCCAAGCGCATTACAAAAAACAACAGGAATTAGAATCTACCATCAACCAACAAAGCAAAAAAATAAAAGCCAATTATTTAACAGATATCATGCGGACTGAAGATAAATCCTCGAATCTATTTGATATCTCCTATGTAAATACAGAATATACCTGTCACTTTATACCGGAATGTTTTCAAGTAATCATTATCAAACCTATGCTTCCCGTCTCACATGCCGGGCAAGAAGCAAAATCGCTCTTGTATTCCAAAGTTATCAGTCTCATTAAATCTAAACTTGAAGAAACATTACACGAATTCATTATAACAGGTACACAAAACGGCATCTACCTTTTGGTCAATGACAGCGCAGAAAAAATAGATGAATTGCCCAAGTTTTTCAAAATGATTAGCATGGAAGTCAGTACATGGCAAGAATTATTTCAGGATGTTAAAACCTATTTTATTTTAAGCAGTGTAAAAGATTCCTTTTCTAAGCTAGAAACGGCTTTTCGTGAAGTAAAAGCACAAGAATTTGATTATTTACTGACGGATAAATCCAACATAATTCCTTTTCATCCCAATGCAGCCAAAAACTCTATTGTATCCGATATTTTGGACAATACACTGCGTAAAAACTTGAAAAATGCGCTGGAAATCGTGGACACAGAGCAATTGAATAATATTTTTGCAACTTGCATCAAACATATCAAACACCACGAACAAATCAATGGAGATGCCCTTTATAAGGTCTATTCTACCCTCAGCAATTGGTTTTACTTTAATATTCTTGACAAACATAACGATATGGATATTACCATTTACCTAGAACAATTAAAACACAATTTTTCTCACAGCCAAAACTTACAAGAACTCTTTGACAATGCCCATGCAATTATGCTTGCATACCTTAAAGCATTCAGTGAAACCAAGGAAAGTGAAGGAAAAAAACCCATTCGAAAAGCAAAGGCCTATATTCACGCTCACTTTAATGCGGCCATTACTTTGGAACAAGTCAGTGAATATGTTGGATTTACGCCTGCTTATTTTTCAACTTTATTTAAAAAAGAAACCGATAAAAACTTCTTGGAATATCTCACTGAAATACGCATGGAGCACGCAAGGGAACTGCTCAAAAACAGCGAATACAGCTTACCTGAAGTTTCTGAAATGATTGGATATCATGATTCCAAATATTTTTCTAAACTATTTAAAAAAATGATTGGTTTAAGTCCGCATGAATTCAGAAAATTATACAAATAACAGCAGGAGACACACTATGAAAAACCGAAATGGAGCTCTTTTTAACAGAAGTGTCCTCTTTATATACTTACTAAATTCCATCATCCTCTTATATGCCATTACATCACTTTCTTTTCGTCCTTATGAGGAACATTATAATGCGACCCCGTGGTTGTCCTTTGAAATACTTATCATCATTGCTTGTTTGCTTTTGTTTGTTGTCACTTTCTTTTTGCTGATTGTTCCTATGCAAAAAGTACGAAAAACATTCAAAGGCTTAAGTGAACAAAATGATTATAGCAAATCACTAAAAGCCAATGAACATATACCGGCAGAAATAAATGAATACATTTCAGAGCTGCAAACGGTTCTTAGTGAACAAAACACCGGGTATCAAAATAAAGAAGCAGAATTTTTGGCACTACAAACCCAAATAAATCCCCATTTTCTTTATAATACTCTGGAGGCTATCCGCGGCGATGCCTTAGAAGCAAAAGCAGCAAGCATTGCTGAAACCACAGAAGCTTTATCTGTTTTTTTTCGCTATACCATTACAAATACCAATCATCTTGTTACCTTAGAAGATGAATTGGAACATGTAAACAATTACTTTATCATTCAACAATATCGCTTTTTAGAACGTTTGGAGCTTGTTGTCTATTATCCCGAAGATAAAGAAACCCTGCTGAATCTAAAAATACCAAAATTGATTCTACAACCCATTATTGAAAATGCTATTTTTCACGGTCTGGAAAACAGTGCCCACGGAGGGGTGATTGGCATTTACATTGAACACACCGCAAAAAGGCTACTCATTACCGTTACCGATAACGGCATCGGCATTTCAAAAGACTCTGTCGATCGTATCAATGAACGTATGCAGCATACATTCATAAAAGAAAATAATCAAACAGGCACACACGAAAATGGCATTGCACTACAAAATGTAGCAAGACGAATACAACTATTATTCGGCCTGGAATATGGTATTCGTTTGATGAGTGTGGAAGGTGCCGGAACCCAAGTACTTTTTACTTTGCCTAAAGTTACAGGCCATTAAAGGAGGATTCTATTTGCGGAACGAAGTATTACGGATAGAGGCATGTAAAATGAGCAACACAAATGCCAAATTGAGAGATATCCACTTAAATTTCTATCAAGGTGAATTGGCCGGTATTATCTTTGATAACATGGAAGAGAAGCATTTATTTGTTTCTATCTTTGAAACCTATAAACCAATAGAATCCGGTCGTATCTACATAAATGATGAACAAATAAATACACAGAATTTAAGAAAAATCGTCAGCAAACACATCTCTTTGATTGGAAAAGAAAGCACACTCATAGAGGCTTTCGAAGTGTCTGAAAATCTCTTTTTTAACAACTTTGATTACAAAAATATATTTGTCAAAAAACGCAGTGCCCGCCTAAAAACCGAAACATTATTTCAAAAATTTTCCATTTCACTTTCCTTAAAACAACAAGTGGCAAAACTTACTTTTTCTGAAAAAATCATGTTGGAAATTTTAAAGGCTTACGTGCAAAACCATACCATCATTCTCCTTTATCAGTTTACCAATCGCATCGATAGAGAACATCTGAAAAAACTAATTGAACTGATGCAATTAATGATTCGTGAGGGCATAACCTTTATTTTGTTGGATTCATACGAAGAGCATATCATCAAATATGCGAAACGGTTCTTCCTTATCAGCAAGGGACGTACCAAAGGTTCCTACAGCCAAGATACCTGGAGTCATGAAATGTTGCATACTTTAGGCATGAATCGTATGCAAGAGTTTCCCACTTCTCACAACCTGCCGGAAGCAAATGGCGTACCCATTTTAGAGTTTCATCACGTTACGACCGGGGCAATCAAGGATCTAAATCTTACCATTTGGCAAGGGGAATTTGTTATTCTCAAATGCAAAGACGACGGTGCCATTGATGATCTTACACAACTGTTCCACAATGAAAAAAAATTGCACCAAAATATAGGCATTATCAATGAAAACGCCCTGGAAACTATGCTGGCAAAGGACATTACACTATTGGACAACATCATGTTGAACATGTTTCAACGCATACCCTCCTTTTTACCTTGCACACGTTATCATCCCTTTATTATAAAAAATCTAGAAGAATTTATCTCTCCCGCTGATTTATTAAGCAAAGCCGGGGATTTGTGCGCAGAAGTACAATTAAAGGCACTATACTACAAATGGTTACTCTTAAACCCAAAGGTTGTGGTATGTATCAAACCTTTTTCCGTCGATGTCAACCATGCGCCGGAATTAATTTATAATATGATTATGACCCTTATCAAACAGGGCATTGCAGTACTTTTTATTACCGCAAACGAAAGTGACGCTGATGAGCTGAAAGGGCGAAAAATCAGCATAGAACGTATCACAGCAGAAACTTAAGGGGCTTGCTTATCCTATCCGCAAAACCCCTTTGTTTTTGAATTACATTTTTCTATACAAGTCTTTTAGGGCAAAGTAACAATCATCAAACAATGTCTTCACCGGTTCATACGCTTGGACCGCTGCTTGGTCCGGCTCATGAGCCGCCTTTATATCAATAAATCGGTCAATCGCCGTAAAGTCTTTATACAAACCGATACCTACCCCGGCATTCACAGCTGCCCCCATGGAATTTGCTTCTTCTAATAAATTCGGAACTGTGATGCGTGCATCATAAATATCCGCCATCATCTGACGCCAGATATCTCCCTTTGCTCCGCCACCTAATACCATAATTTCATCAATCTCAATGCTACCTCGCAAAACATCAAGAACAATGGCTAAATTCATGGTAACACCCTCTAAAACACTACGAAGCATGTCTCCATGGTTGTTCTCCGGCTTCAAGCCAATAAAGGCACCTTTTGCATAAGGATCCCAACGCGGTGCCCGTTCACCCAACAAATAAGGCAAGAAAATAATACCATTTGCACCAACCGGGCTCTTCGCAATCTGCGCATTCATATATTCATAAGGAGAGGTTCCATGTTGCTTTGCGTCATAGCACTCCATTTGGCAAATCGTTTCCTTGATCCAATTATAAGCACCACCGGCATATTGCATGGTGCCATTTGGCGCGTATAAACCGGGAATCATATGCGCCCAAGTTACCGTTCGCATTTTTTCATCAAATATCGGTTCTTCACTTGTGGTTGTGATCCAAGCGGATGTTCCCATACAACTATAGGTCTTACCCGGGCTAATGGAACCGGCTCCAACATTTGCCGCAACACCATCACCACCGCCTAACACAACTTTGGTACCTACAGCCAAACCACAGCTTTTTGCCGCTTCTTCCGTAACACCACCGGCTACAAATGTAGACGCTCTAAGCTCCGGCAATTTATCCATATCAATTCCGGCATAACCCATCAATTCCTCTGACCATTTGAAATTTTTCAAATCAAAACAACCATTGCTATTGCCGTCGGAATAATCCGTATAAAACTTTCCTGTCAAGCGAAATACAATATAATCTTTTGCATTTAATATCTTATGCGTTTGCTCATACACTTCCGGTTCATTGTCACGAATCCACATCAATTTTTGCACGCCATAAGAAGCTGTATTTCTATGTCCTACAATATTATAATAATCCCATTGTGAAATGTGGTTTTCAATTTGATCTGCTTGCGCAATGGCACGCTGATCTGCCCATATCAAAGAAGGACGCAAGGGTTCACCTGATTTATCTACACACAAACAACCCAGCATTTGACCGGAAAAACTAACTGCCACAACATCAGATGCCGCAACATTTTTGGATTGTAATAAACTCTTTGTTGTATAGCAAACAGCTTTCCACCAATCGTGGGCATCCTGCTCTACCCATGTATTGTTAAAATAATTGGTATCATAAGAATACACCTCACTACCAACTAATTTACCCATTTCAGTAAATAAGGTTGCCTTGTTACCTGATGTACCCAAATCATGGGCAATGATATACTGCATAAATTACCTCCTTTGGTGTTTCAAAGTCTTACTTTTCTTATGTTCCTACATTCCGTTTTTGCTTTATACCTACATTGTGCATCCCCAAAGAGTTTTTACTTTATAGAAAATCAAAGCAATCTTCTATAAAGTAAAATAATACGCCTTATTCCGGACTTACCATAATTTCAAATCTACTTCGATCACCCGGATACCTAGCCAAGGAATACTCTAAGGGTACCCCTAGCGCATTATAACCGGTGGACACAAAAAACTGAATCGGTTTTCCCACTTTCATTTTTAAATTGGAAGCATCTTCTTCTGTCGCTTCCACTGCTTCCACAATACGGCGCACTTGTAACACACGACATGCATCACCGCCAAGGGCTAATTGATGATATAAAGACTCTTTTGTGAAATCCTTATCCGCCAAAAAACTACAACGAGAAAAGGGCAGATACGTCTGAATGGTCACCACCGGCTCCTTATCCGCAAAACGGCGGCGATACAAGTAAAGCACCTTGTCCTTTTCCTCTATTTCCAACACTTCTGCTACTTCCGCACTTGCTTCTTGCACAGAAAACTCAAACACCTCCGTAGATGGTGTAATGCCCAAACGGTTCATTTCATCATTAAAAGACTCTAACTTTTTCGTAAACCCTTGCCCCACTTTTGGATAGGATACAAATGTACCTTTGCTTTTAATCCGATAAAGCCACCCTTCTTGCACCAACTCTGTAATTGCCTGGCGAACCGTCGTACGGCTAATCTCAAAGCTCTCACTTAGCTCATTTTCCGTCGGTATCAAATCCCCGCTTTTATATGTACCACCCTTTATTTCTTTCATAATCAATTCTTTTAACTGGAAATACAATGGTACCGGAATGGATTTATTTAGTTTATTATGAATTAACGACATCCTAATCACCTCGTTTTGTCTCTTTATACCTACATTGTACAACAAGTGCCTATAAGACGCAAGTACCTTTCCTAGTCCCTTGTAAACGCTTCCGTTATTTGATTCAAACGTTCCATCGTTTCATCACTCATATCCCAAAGACAACTCTCTACATTCTTCATCAGCTGATCCACGCTAGAAGCCCCTCCAATAATAGAAGTTACCTCTGGTTTTTGCCGTAACCAATTCAATGCCAACTGAGACATGGGACGACCAATTTCATCGGCAACTTTTTTAATTTCATTGGCCGCATCCAAATATTTATCTATCGCATCCCCTGCAAATTTTGGATTTGCATTTCGAATATCGTCTTTGCTAAAATTATTAGCCTGAGAAAATCTACCGGTCAACAATCCTTGGAACAATGGACTATACGGCAAAAATACCTGCCCCCATTTTTTCACATTCGGCAAAACCTCTGCCTCCGCCTTATATTCCAAAGGGATGCCATGATAGCTGGAAGTATTGCGTTCCAACATATTATACAAGGATTGTTGACACGCAACATCCGTATAAGTCATCATCTCTTCTACATCTTTTTGTGCAAAATTGGATAAACCAACATATCTGATTTTGCCTGCCTTACGCATTATATTCAAAGCCTCTGCTGTTTCTGCAAGGGGAACGTTCGAATCCGGCCAATGCATTTGATAAATATCAATATAATCTGTCTGTAAGCGAAGCAAACTTTCGTCTATCTCCTTTAAAAGGCTTTCTTTGGAAAGATTGTTTCTTGTGACTCGATTTTCATCCCAAAGCAATCCGCCTTTACTGGCAATCAAGACCTTATCCCGCTTTCCTTTTAATGCCTTTCCCAAAATTTTTTCACTTTGATACCAACCGTATACCGGTGCCACATCAAAAAAATTGATGCCTGCATCTATGGCAACATGAACAATTTCAATATATTTTTGCTCATCAAAACCATCCCAATCTCCACCAAAATTCCAACACCCTAAACCAATCGCAGAAATTTCTTCCTGCACCTTACTTACTCTTTTGTAAATCATGATTTCTTACCTCCTCGTTTCCTTTGTATTTGATCTAGCAATACCGCTGCGATAATCAACAAGGCAATAATAATTTCCATGATAAAAGAGTTCACACCAAGAAGCGTTCCGCCCTGGCGAAGCGTACTCATAATAATCGCTCCCAAAAATGCCCCAATCACAGAACCTTGCCCACCGTTTAGGGAAGCACCACCTACCACAGACGCTGCAATTGCATCCAATTCATATCCTGTCCCCGTTGTAGGGGCAGCATTGGATAGTCTGGACGTAATCAAAATCCCGGCGATTGCACACATAACCGCCGAAAAAATATAAGTACCATACACGGTAAGTCTAATATGAATGCCGGAAAGCCTTGCTGCTTCTTTGTTACTGCCATATGCATAAACATTTCGCCCAAATACCGTTTTTCGTGCAATGAATAAAGCAATCAAGGACAATAAAATCCAAACAATCGCCAACAACGGTATCCCCAAAGGATTAAAACGGGCAATTGCCAAAAAATTCTCCGGCAATCCGGAAATCATACGGGCATTGGTCATGAGCATCAATGTGGCTCGAACCAAAGACATCATACCCATAGTCGCAATAAACGGCGGAACATTACCATCATAAATCAACACACCATTCATTGCCCCAATTGCTGCGCATGCCAATATTGCCAATATAATCGCAACAGGAATCGAAATATTATTTGTAACCATCAAAGCAACTACCGTTCCCGAAAAACCCAAAACAGATCCAACAGATAAATCAATTCCGGAAGAAATAATCACAAAAACCATACCCAATGCCACAATTCCATAAATGGAAGTTTGCCGTAGGAGATTCATAATATTTGAAAAGCGAAAAAATACCGGTGTTGCAACAGCAAATATGATAAATAATAACGCAAGCACAGCAAGCAAAAAAATTTCCGTTTTTCCTACATGAAACTTCACCTTTTTTATTTGATTCTTATTTGAGCTCATATCTTCTACTCCCTTTCCAGTTTCATACCGGATGCAAGGCGAAGTACATTTTCCTCACTATACTCACTTTTATCCAATATGCCCATTTGTTTTCCCTCATACATCACAAGCAAACGATTTGATAATCCCATCACTTCCGGCAAATAAGATGAAATAATCATGATTGTTTTCCCTTGACGAATCAATTCCTCAAACACCTTATAAATTTCTACTTTCGCACCAACATCAACTCCAACTGTAGGCTCGTCAAAAATAAAAAAATCACTGCCGGCCGCCAACCATTTTCCAATTACTACCTTTTGCTGGTTACCACCTGATAAATTGCCCGCTATTTGATGAATACTCGGTGTTTTTGTTTGCAAAACGTCACAATATTGCCGGGCAATTTCATCGCCCTGCTTTGTATTCAAAATACCATATTTTGCAATATTCTTAATCGAAGCCATATTGGTATTTTCTACCACGGATAACCCCAATGCCAACCCTTGTTTTTTTCTATCTTCCGGCAATAGAGCCATGCCGGCGGCAATCGCAGCGGATGGTTTTTTTACACTCAAATTTTTATGATGAAATGTTACCGTTCCTGTATTTTTTATCTTATCTCCAAAGATTGTATGGACAATTTCCGAACGGCCGCTACCTACCAAACCGAACATGCCAAAAATCTCACCTTTTTTTACATCAAAATGAATGTCTTCAAACTCTCCTGCCCGCGACAGGTTTTCAACCTGCAATACGATTTCACCCGGCTCCACATGCTCAATGTTGTACATATCTTCTAGCTTGCGCCCAACCATCATCGTGATTAAATCATCTTCCGTAACATTATTTGTATCAACCGTTCCAACCAATGCACCATCTTTTAATACCGTGATGCGGTCACTAATTTGAAAAATTTCTTCCATTCTATGAGAAATATATAAAATCCCTACATTTTTATCTTTTAACATCTGGATAATTCGAAATAGCTCTTCTGTCTCCTCTGTTGTTAACTGAGCCGTTGGCTCATCAAAAATTACAAATTTGGCTTTTTGATGCAACACTTTCCCAATTGCCACCATTTCTTGTTTGGCTCTCGTTAAATCAGACATAATTTCTGTCGCACCCACATCAATACCCATAGAAGACATGATTTCATCAGTTTCTTTATTAATTTTTTTATGGTTTACCATTCCAAATTTATTTTTTGGTAACTGCCCCATAAACATATTTTCCGCTACCGTCAAATGTTGTGCAAAATTAATCTCCTGATAAACTGCGCTTAATCCCAAACTCTGCGCATGAATCGGATTTTTAACATCTATTTTCTTGCCCGCTACAAACACTTCTCCTGCCGTCTTTTGATGTACACCCATCAAAATTTTTATCAATGTAGATTTACCTGCTCCATTTTCACCAACAAGTGCATGAATCTCACCGGCACTTACATCAATATCAACATTATGAAGCGCTCTAACACCCGGAAATTCTTTTGTAATACCAATCATTTTTACAATTGTTTGGTTTGCCATTGAACTCTCCTTCCTGTATACAAAGGCGTTACTCCAATTTGAGTCGGAGCAACGCCTCAGCCTTTTTAATATGCGTTCATCTTATATCTAATGTACAATATGTTGGCTCAATAGCTCTTGAATGTCAGCATCATTGATATTTTCTGCCGTAACTACATTTACAGGAACTGCAACAGATGCCGGCAAGGAAGCACCTTCCCCTTGAATTGCTCTTACTACATCAAGTACCCCATTAAAGCCCATGCCCCATGGATCTTGCACAACCATACCGGTCAAATTTCCTGCTTGAATAGCATCCACTTGCTGCTGATTTGCATCAAAAGCATAAGTAATAATGTCTTGACGTCCCGTTTCTTCAATTGCCAATGCAATACCAACACCCATGTGGTTATTATCACCGAAAATACCAATTAAATTTGGATTCGCTGCGATTAAATTACCGGCAATATCTGTTGCTCTTGCAATATCATTATCCGCATATTGTGTTTCCAGTACATTGATATCCGGAACCAACTCTTGAATTCTATCAATAAATCCATTTGTACGCGCTACGTTTACACCCGCACCTGCCACGGCAGAAATCACAACTACATCCATACCGGATGGATCAATTCCTTCACTTTCCCATTGCGCAACCATCAAATCCGCTGTTTCAGCCGAAGCTGCCGCATGGTCTGTTGCTAAAAAAGTTACAACGTCACCTGACGGAATATACTCATCCAAAGCCACTACAGGAATACCCGCAGCTGTTGCTTCTTCCACTGCATTTACAACTGTTTCACCCGATGTTGCCGCAATCACAATCCCGTCCGGTCCAGCTTGAATGGCATTCTCAAAAATCGTTACTTGCTGTGCAATATCTAACTCACTTGGTGGTCCATCAATTGTAACACGGATCATACCATCGCTTTGCTCCGCAGCTGCCAAAGCACCCGATGCTAAAATTTGCCAGTAATCAGAATCTGTTGCCTTGATAATAACTGTAATATCAAAGGGGCCCTCTGCCGCATCCTGTGTTTCTCCGGCATCAGCTGTATCTTCTGCCGCTGTATCCTCCACCACTACATCTGTTGTTGTATCCGAAGTATCATCCCCGGTACAACCAATCAATAATCCTGCTACTAATGTTAGACTACATAATAATGCAAATACTTTTTTCTTCATTCATTTTCCCTCCCTAAATGATATACAACACTACTTACTTCTTTTATATCTGACACATTTTAGAACATCTCCAAATGTGCTGATACCTTTTCATCCGTTTAAGGGCTACGTCTTTCTGAACCCTTTAACTGTAAAACACAAGGAACCGTATATACAACATTGTCCACTGCCTTTTTATCCGTTAACTCCTGTAACAGACGCATTGCCGTCTTTCCCATTTCATTGGTATCACGCGCAACGCAACTAAAACTATAATCTAAAATATCCAGTATATCTATACTATCAATTCCAATCACTGCAATGTCTCTGCCAATGCGCTTTTTCTCTTCTCGCATGGCTTTTAAAAAACCCAAACTGGTTAAATTGTTGCTGGTAATAATACTATCCGGCATATTCCCTGCCGCAATCATTTTTTTTGTAAGTTTATAAGATGTTTCAACTGAAAAATCTCCAACAAAAACGTACGCTTCATCAATCGGTTTACCGGCCTCTTCCATTGCCATCAAAAAGCCCTGGTACCGCTCCCTTGCAATCTGCAATTTTAAATCGCCCGTGATGATTCCAACCGTTTCACTACCGGCTTGAATCAATTCCTTTGTCGCCAAATAACCACTTTTCTTATTTTCATAAAACACACCGCCCCAGCGACTCTTATTTAGGTGACGGTCTAACAATACAATCGGGACTTCAAGATCATCAAAAAGGGTCTCCAATACACGACGTTCTTTCAAATTACGCTCTGCTGCCGGTGTTAAAATCAATCCTCTCACTCGTTGCTGCGCCAAAACCCGCAATGCTCTATCTTCTTTTACCACATCATTGCCCGTATCACAGCAAATCATCGACCAACCCATTTGGTCACAAACCTCAGAAATACCACTTAATACCTCTGCAAAAAAATGATTTGCCATCTCCGGAATCACAACACCTATGATGTTTGTTTCCTGCCTCGATAAACTCCTTGCAACTACCGATGGGGTGTATCCCGTTTCTTCTACCACCTTGTTTACTTTGTCACGTACCTCTTGGCTCACATAACCATTGTTATTTAAAACTCTGGAAACTGTTGATTTCGAAACCCCGGCCATCTTTGCTATTTCATAAATATTTTTCATATTATTTCACCGCTTATCGTATATCATCGAATCTTTAAACAATAGGATACGCATTATAGTATATATAATGGTACCGCTCCCATGCCAGAGGTAAAAAATATTAAGCAAACTTGCAATACTGCAAAACACCTAAAATAACTTTAATCAAACGATTTTCAATACAAATGAAACAGACCGTATCTTTAGTATGGTACCGCTCCCATCACTTATGTGATATAATTGTATAGCACATCTTTTATTATGTCAACAAAAAAAGTCGACTTTTTCAAATTCTATCTCATTTGCATAAATTTCCCCTGTTTCTTTTATTTATTCTTACCAATAAAATAAAAATCCAAAGATAATCAATCAGCTCCAAATGTCAAAAAATAGAGCACTTACTTACCGCTACACATTGACAACGCACATACACCTAGTATAATGTAATGTAGTAACATTAAGATAAAAGCTTCAAAAAAACTTTTTTTGTTTCATGGAAGCACACAACAAAGGAGATAAAATGAACGATATATTACAAAAAATCCAAGAAATTGGTATTGTTCCCGTAATTGCTCTTGATGATGCAAAAGATGCCGAACCTTTGGGGGCCGCACTCAGTAAGGGCGGATTGCTTTGCGCTGAAATCACATTTCGAACTGCCGCCGCTGAAGAATCCATAAAAATTATATCCAAGAAATTCCCGCATTTATTAGTTGGTGCCGGCACCGTCCTTACCATTGAGCAAGTGGATAAAGCTGTTGCCGCCGGTGCTCAATTTGTTGTGAGTCCTGGTTTTAATCCAAGAATTGTTGCATATTGTGTGAAAAACAATATCTTAATGATTCCCGGTTGCTCTTCCCCAAGTGACATCGAATTGGCCTTGGAGCAAGGTATCAATGTCGTAAAATTCTTTCCTGCTGAACAAAGCGGCGGATTGGAATATATCAAAGCCATTGCCGCACCTTATGTTGGAGTGAAATTTATGGCAACCGGTGGTATCAATCCACAAAATGTGAAAGATTATCTGGCCTATAATCGAATCGCCGCTTGTGGCGGAAGCTGGATGGTAAAATCTGATTTAATTAATCATGGGAAGTTTGATGAGATTGCTACACTTTCGAAAGAAGCCGTGGAAATCGTAAAAAATAGCCGAGCATAAGTAGATAGTAGACCATGTATTCTGCTTTTTAAACATCCGCAAACGGAGACGCAACATTTATACTAGGAGATGGAAAAATGGAACTACAAAAGATAACTTGTGATTTTAATATATGTAAGGTATCGCATATTGACCAAATCGATTTTACGCAAGAATTTGTTTTTCTGTCAAAAACTTCTGACGAGATTTCTCTTGTTTGTGAAACAAAACATACACCCCCCAACATTACAAAATCTGAGCCTGGCTGGAAAGCTTTGAAAGTATCGGGCGTACTAGATTTTGGAATGATTGGGGTCATCGCAAAAATTTCAAACCTATTGGCAAAAGCTGAAATTAGTATATTTGTTGTTTCGACATACAACACGGACTATATTTTTTTGAAAGCCGAGGATTTTAATAAGGGCGTTCAGGTGCTTATACACAATGGTTATGTTATTGCGTAAATTAAACTTTACTGTTTCACGCAATAAAACCACTTCCAACAACCGCGAGGGCGGATGATGTTTTCCCCTTTCGTTACGTTACTATTACAATCAGAATCGCAAAACTGCCAAACGTTCAGAGGAAATTTTCAAGAACTGTATCCTCTAGTATCTTAATGTGCGTTTTATTATTGCAAATAGGACATAATGTCCACTTGTCCTTAATAGCAACACAAACCATCATAATATCGATTTTTTTGTGTCGTTACTCCACATTGAATGTTCCACTTTCCATTATGCTCTCATTCAGTTCATTTCCGAAGTTTTAATATAATCCCTTTTTCATCAGCTATGGCTTGAAATAACCTCGCCGCAATTTCAGATTTTTCTTTCAGAGGAACTTGCGGGTCTACTTCTTCTCTAATCTGCGCCATGATTGTGTTTATATCCTGTAATTGCAACAAATTAACAGCAAGGCAATAAAAACTCTTGCGGCGACCATTATCGTAATTTGCCAATAATTTTTCCAATATTTTAATCTTGACATTCAGTTCTGCTTCGTAGGTTTCCAGACCAATTTCTTTTACCTTTTGCACATCATGAAATATATTCATATGTGTAATAAATGAATCTTTCTGACCCTCACCGTCGTATTTTTTGCATGGATACTCATCACACAAAAAACAATATTCCACCCCCTTGCGTTGACAGCAAGATAACATTCCACAACCACAATGCGCCGACGTAAACCCCTCGCCACCGCAACCGGGGCATTTAGAATCACCGACAGTATAATATCGTTGACATAACCCACAATTTAACCCACAGGCTGAAAATAGAGGGTTTTTTCTTACTTTATATTCCATTTTTCCTCCGTCCAATGCTTTTCTTTGATGACTTTCGTATTAAAGTGTATCAGCAAAATAAGACAACAGGCTGTCATGTTTCGTATTGCTTTATAGCTTGTTCGAGAAAATTTTTCATTCTTTCCCTCATAGATTCGGGAGATATGATTTCTGCTTTCTCCCCAAATTGAGTAAAGACACCTAAAACCCATTCAACATTTTCAGTTTCAAATGATGCGATAATATTTCCGTCACTATCTTTGTGTGTATTCTCAATTCCGAAAAAATCTATTGCGAGAAATTCAAGAGAAGTATCCATGCGTACCGTTATACGTTCCCCAGCAGCATTTACAAAATCTTCTTTTAACTCTGGTATTTCATAATCAAGCCGTTCTTCAAAATGAATATTAGCTAATCTTATCTCAACGATACGATTAAGTTTGAACACTCTGAAAGCATTGCTTTTTCTACAAAAACCCGAAAGATACCAATTTTCCTTTTTGAATATCAACTTGTATGGCTCTATGGCTCGTTGACTATATCCATTCCCGCCGTAATACATCATTTCTAACAACACTTTAGTTGCAATAGCTTTTCTAATCGTTTTAATTTTTCCTATTAACTCACTATTATAATTCCATGCCGCGAAGTCAATAACGATGTCATTTTCTAAAAGCATTTTATTATCATTGTTAAGCCGTAATTTCGCAAGAAGTGTTTTTATATTTATGTTGTCCTCAATAGAGGTGAGACTATTTAGCCCTGCAAAAATAAGGCTCATTTCATCTTTATTTAAGGCTGTTTTGTTGTATCTGAAATTATCTAATAGATATACGCCCCCACCTACTCCTTGTTGGGTTACAACAGGGAATCCGGCACTTGATAAATCCAGTAAATCACGGTGAATCGTCCGAACAGAAACTTCAAAATAATCAGAGAGTTCTTTAGCTGTGGTTTTTTTGTTTTCTAGCAGTTTGCATAGGATTCCAAACATTCTATTAGTTTTCATGACCTCACCATCCTGGTGAAAATTCTATCAAACAAGACAGCAAATGTCAACTTTAATGTAATTTTATATTGTACTATATGTACTTCCACATATCCTTTCGTCAAAACAATGAAAGAAGCGCGTGAAAGTCTGGGCTTGTAAAGATGATTTAAGGACAAATAGAAAAAGACCGCAACCACAATATTTTTGCCGAGTTGCGTTCTTTTTTTGCTCTTTTACTCTTTCGCTCGATTGATTAATGATGCTTTCCCGGTTAATGGCGGTCATTTCCTAGTAATAGTAACTACTCAATTTCCTTTGGAGGCACTTGTTTTCGCAAGACACACCAATTCTTCTTACCACATTCGGGACACTTCGCCCATCGGACTTTATGACTGCCCGTGGTGAAGAAAGCACGACGAATCTCAAAGACTGCATCACAGTTAGGGCAAATAAACACGGTGTTTTTAAGTTGAAAAGCTGATACAGTAATGCCGAATACAGCCATCGCCAGATACACACCAAGTGCCCACCACAACTGCGACTTTACCATCCATACCATAAAAGCGCATCCTACGACTGATACGGCCACGACGGCCATGTAAATCAACGCCAGTTTTTTTGTGTTACGGGAATTGTTTTTCTTTTCCATCATGTGCTCTACGTCAAGAATTGTATTCGCCGGGTTGGTGGCTTTTCCTGCGATGCTTTCTTTAATGATGGTAACCATTTCAAGCTGTTTCTGCCGTTCGCCAATTTCATCAGACAGCGTTTTCATTTGCTCATCAAGAAGTATGGTTAGAATCTTTTCCGAAAGTTCACTCTTCATAACGCTCTTGATTGAATCAAGCGACAGCCCGATTGATTTGAGTGTGCAAACAATGCGTAGTTTGGTTAAGTCATCATCGTTGTATATTCGTCTGCCGCCTTCGCTTTCGGCAGATGGGTGCAATACGCCTTTTTGGTCGTAAAATTGCACCGTTCGCACCGAAACATCGCACAGCTTTGCCATTTCTCCGGTCGTGTATTTTGACATAGATTTCACCTCCTTGCATCTAACTTTACAGCATTACGTTACGTCGCTTGCAATAGGTTACGTTAGGGGATTTTTCAAAAAATCTCAATCACTCCATATCCACTGTTCCCGAAACGCCATCCAGTGCCCCGCTATACAACTTCACGAACCATGCTCCATTCGGCAGGGTTTCTTGGCGAATTTTCATTTTTCGTATTCTCATTACTCAAAATCTTCTCATAGAACTTTCACCATAAATATTTCCGTGGGCTGAGGGAGCGGTGTGCCGTCCAAAAACAGCGCGCCTCTGTCTAAATATCCGAGTTTTCTATAGAAATGCTGTGCCTGCTCGTCAGCCTGCGTCGAAATCATCACCATTTTATAACCAAGCTCACGCATTTCGTTTTCCCATAACAGCATTGCTTGTCTGCCATATCCCTTGCCTCGTTTGGAATCATTGAGAATAATAAGCGTAAGGAACGGCGTGTTGTCCCAAAATATATTGTATCGCATTACGCCAATAGGCTTATCGCCATCGCTGATTATATAGCCGCATTTGTCGCGGACTTTCAATTCAAACTCGGATTCGCTAAAGTGATTGTCTAATGTGAACCAGAACACTTTATCACTCTCAGTAACATATCTGATTGCAGCTTCTCCCACTGTCTTTTGGAAGTAATCCTCCGCAAGAATAGCGTACCACACTTCATCAATCCACTCTTTATCAACACGCTCCCAGAATGCTTTACGGTGCAGAGCTTCCCGCCGCATACCGATACGCTCCATGACACGGTACGAGCCGTAGTTCACAGCGGCGCACGGTGCTTGAATACGACCAAGTTTTAAATCCTCAAAGCCATATCGAATCAACTCGCGTCCAAGTTCCGTTCCGTATCCGTGCTTCCAGTAGTCTTTATGTAAAATCCACCCGACATCGCCCATATAGCCTACTTCCGCAGGATATATGCCGCAACTGCCTATAACAGCATTTGAGCCTTTAAGAACAACGGCAAAATCGCATCCCTGTTTTGCCTGTGCCAAAAATTCTTTGGTTTGCTCTTCCGAGTTCGGTCCCCAAGCCATATAGCGCGTGTTTTCAGGATTGCTGCCCCATGAATGGGCAGCTTTAAAATCATCAGTGGTAAGCGGGCGCAGTATCAGTCTTTCAGTTTCAAGTGTAGTTTCGTTTAATCTCATGTAATCATTCCCTCATTTCTCTTCATAGTGTCAAATTTAACACTGACTTTTTGTTTCTAATCCTTTATTTTTCTAAGGGTTTCACCTGTTTTTCTATAACAATAATATACTTCTCCCATTTCCTTTCACCTATTCCTCAAAAGGGGTGTCCCAGCCATTGGCTTCCATAAATTCCCGTAACTCCGTTTGATATCTAACCCTGTCTGTTATTTCAAATAAACCCATTTCTAAATCAATGGAATGGTCAGGCTGAAATAACATTGCAACAGAATTTTCCCCTCGAACCGCATCCCAATAATAAACAGCTCTACCATAATTATCTGTTCGCAAAAAGAATGTATTGCCAGTTATTTGCCTATTACTTGCGGTTGAACTTGAAAAAGCTTGATGATGTACTTCAATCAATCTACTGTTTGAGATAGGACCACTATCTCTATGACGAGATATCCGCACTCTAACAAACGCACTATCATCACTCATTGGTTGATTCCAACTATTTGTTTTTTTTAAAACTTCTATGTCTTCAGGGGAAAAACGCAAATCATAATCCCTAGAAGTTAATATGAAATTATAATGTTGATAAAAATAAGCATAATCCCCCTCCACTTTTTGTACGATTACCCGTCCGGCAATACCATCGCCCTCACCATAGAAAAAAAACATTCTTCCGTAATCATCCTGTTCTGTCAAGCTAACACTCGGTTGACCTGTTCCACGCGCTTCCAACCCACGTCCTCTTCTACCTAAAATAGAAGCAAGTGCTACCGAATACAATTCCGGATGTTCCCCTACGTATTCAACCCCTCTTCTTCCAAAACATCCCGCCAAAAAAATTATGGCGCACAATACCAATGCTATTCCTCTCCACTTACTTCCTAACCGCTCTCTCATTATGGACACTCCTGTTTCAATGCAGAAAAATCATGAAGTGCAAAATCCTGCGCACCACCAAAGAAAAGTCGTACAACATCCATACCACTTAATGAATACAAATGGGCAAAATATTCCAAACCTCGCAAAATACTTTCCGCAGTATGCGGAACATGCCGAACACCATTTCTTCCGTATAACCCACATATAAACCCACAAAACAAATCCATACACATCTTAAATCACTCCTCAAAAGGGGTATCCCATCCATTGGCTTCCATAAATTCCCGTAACTCCGTTTGATATCTAACAGGGTCTATTATTTCAAGCACTCCTGTTTCCAAATCAAAAGAATGATCCGGTTGGAATAAAATTGCAGTATTTCTACGAAAATACACCGACCTACCATAATTATCTGTTCGCAAAAAGAAAATATTGGCAA
>Ga0131853_10000271_pt1 | contig 93115 bp, 94 predicted proteins | sample TergutLab28metaG_FD_92764 | JGI IMG/M metagenome (GOLD analysis project Ga0131853, IMG submission 92764) | Labiotermes labralis P1 segment gut microbial communities from Petit-Saut dam, French Guiana - Lab288 P1 (version 2) (version 2) | ecosystem: Host-associated > Arthropoda: Insects >...
GCCAAAGCTGTGGTATAATTGCTGATTGCTGATTGCTGATTGCTGATTGCTGATTGCTGATTGCTGATTGCTGATTGCTGATTGCTGATTGCTGATTGCTGATTGCTGATTGCTGATTGCTGATTGCTGATTGCTGATAAGTTTCATCAAAAAATACAAATTTGCATTAAGTACTTGATATACTGTATGAAGCTGTATATAACTATCAACTTTATTGAAGAAACTATGTATACTCATTTTGTAAAACATACCACCCTGGGGATAGTGTTGTCAAGAGCTGTTTTTTTAAATAATATATACAAATCATAATTGCTCAGATAGGATAACAGCATAAAATTGGAACAAAAAGAGAAAAGAAAAATCATTCTTGCCCTAAGCGGCGGAGTAGATTCTGGAATGTCTATAAGAAAACTCAAAAACTCAGGGTGGCAGGAGATTTTTGGGGCAAATCACATTGTGTGCAAAGGGGTAAAATCAAGCAGCCCGGAAGTGCTTGGAAAAGCAGAAAGCTTGTGCAAAGCAGAAAATATCCCTTTTTATGTAGTAGATGCAGTTAAAGAATTCAAACAAACGATTATTTCAGACTTTATCAATAAATATATAGAAGGATTTACCCCAAATCCCTGCGTAATCTGCAACGAAACCATTAAATTTACATGGTTCTATGACACTGTTGTAAAAAAACTTTTGGAAGAAGATAAAATCAAAGAGCAGGAAAAAGTTTTTTTCGCAACAGGCCACTATGCGCAAATAGAAGAAAAAAATGGAAATCTTTTTATAAAAAAAGGGGTTGATAGAACAAAAGACCAGAGCTATATGTTATACAGGCTTCCACGGGAAATACTTTCACGATGTGTATTCCCTTTGGGAACTGTTCATAAAAAAGACCTTATAATAGAAGCAAAAGAGCTTGGCTATTCTTTTGAAACTGTAAAGGAGAGTCAGGATATTTGTTTTATAGAAGGGGAGTATGGTGATTTTATAAAGCAGAATTGCCCGGAAAACACCCCGAAAATAAAACAAGGAAATATAACAGATACTGATGGCAATTATTTGGGAAAACATAAAGGGTATATATATTACACTGTGGGCCAGCGCAAAGGGCTTTCGCTCGGAAGCGGGCCATGGTATGTTGTTGAAGTGGATGCCAAGAGAAACAGAGTGGTTGTAGGCCGCGATTTTCAGCAAGGGCAAAATAAATTTACTATAGAAAAGACTAACTGGTTTATAGAGGCAACCGAAAGCAGCGCAATAGAATGTAACGTAATGGTAAGATACAACTCATCAGAAAAACCCTGCAAAGTAGAGATAAACGCAAACAATTGCGCGACAGTTTTTCTCGAAGAGAAAACAGTAATAACCCCAGGACAATCTGCTGTGTTTTATAAGGAAGATATTGTTCTCGGCGGAGGGATTATCAGCGGCATGGACACCGAGCGAAGCTTACCTTGCTCGCGAGGTGGTCAGCATCCATAGGGATGTTGACAAGCAATTAGGTGGAGAGATTATTTGCAAAGATTAAATCTTGAAAATCCCTTTAGTGTAATCGAAAAAGCAGAAATTTATTATAAAGAAATAACTTCTTCAACAATGGACGATGTAAGGGAGCTAATCCCCCAAAACCCGCCGTCCGGAACACTTGTTCTTGCTTCCCTCCAGACAGAGGGGAAGGGGCGTCTCAAAGGCCGTAAATGGGTTTCTGCAAAAGGGGAAAGCCTTATGTTTACGATCCTTATAAAAGATAACGATGTTAGTTTCGCTCTTTCTCTTTTCCCCCTTTTTATTGGATATTGTATATCCGAGCTTCTTAAAAAAGAGTTTGGACTAGAGAACGCCATAAAATGGCCTAATGATGTTCTTATAAATGGGAAAAAAATATCAGGTATTTTATGTGAAAACAGTCATGGTTATGTTTTATGCGGCATAGGTATTAATTGTAATCAAAAAAATATGAAAGAGATCTCTGAGGAAAAGGGGATTTCTATTTATGAACTTACAGAAATTAAATCAAATATAAATGATATTCTCTTAAAGCTTCTTGATTTTATGAAAAACAACTGGAATAACCAAAGCTGGAAAGATGTTGTTTCCGGGCGACTCTATAATAAAGGGAAAAAAGTTGTTTTTTATAACCCTTACTTTGAAAAAGAGAGCCCAATTACAGGGATTATTGAGGGAATTGGGGAAGAGGGTGAATTGATTATGACAGAAGAAATAAGCGGCCAGACAAAAAAGTACTATAGCGGCGAAATTTCTTTTAGTTGATCTCTTTATTTTCTTTGGAAGAGCGTGATTTCCGGTAAAAAGGGAGCCAATAGAATATTTCGAGAAGTACGAGAGCGCTGCCTGCCACAATAGCAATAGTCGCAAATGTCCCGGTTGTCCCAAAGCGGGGCAAAAAATAGCCAACAATAAGAGGTGTTATGAAAAACCCAGTGTCATAGAGTAGAAGCGCTGTTGCTGTACCCTTTGGCCGCAGCACTGGATCAAGAAGATCGCTGATTAGCGCGTGGTACATGGGCCATCCTGCTCCAAGGCCTAAGCCAAAGAGGATGCCGCCTGCGATTAACGTGCTGTTCGATGGAAAAAGCGCCACTAAAATCATGGAGCAGGACATAAAAATGCCGCAAGGTGCAAGCAACGGTATGCGTGGAAGCGCGTTAAGAAGTGATGCGCCAGGCAAACGTACTATTATTGCGGTTACAGAAGCGCCAACGAGAAAATAGGAAGTCACGAGCCCCTGCTCGTAGGCGAGCAGAGAAAGTTTTATAATAAGCGCATCCACAAGCGCGATAACTGTGCCTGTTAAAGCCAGAAACAAAAAAGCGCGCGATGAAAAAAGCCCAGAGTAGGTTCCCCATGCTTTTTTACTGATGTTGTGTGTTTCTTGCGTTATTGCTATGTTTACTCTTCCGCCAAAAAAGCAGCAGAGCAAGCTCAAAGCTGGCCCAATAGCCAGATAGAGCGTGTATCGCGAGCTGTACAGAAACCACTCTCCAAGTGGAGCCACAGCGCCCATTGGCAAAATACTGCCCAGCACCAGGAGCGAAAACATTGCCCCGCGTCTTTTTTCAGACACACAAAGAGCCTGATGAGAAAAAAGCCCCATAGAGTAGATGCCAAAAGCAGCGCCGCTCACAGCCCTTCCAATCAAAAGCAGTGTTGTTGATTCTTTAAAAAATAAAAGTGAGCAACCAATTAGGCTGAGCATTCCGCTCCAGACAAGCATTTTGCGAATACCAAAATTCTCAAGTAACCAACTGCCAAGCGGACGGGTCAGCATTGCAGCCAGAGAATAAGTGCCTATGACCAACCCTGTTGCTTCGTACGAGAATCCATAGCTCCGAAGCAGTATTGCGTATGTCAGATATATCTGTTGTACACAATGGATAAGGAAAAAAGGCAAAAAGAGGCTTACAAGGAGTTTTACATCTTGTGACATTTTGGCGAACATGATGCTTTTAATACTTCGAAGTTTGGATCAATGAAAGTTCCTCAAGCCAGCTTCCCGCGCCCATCGCATTGCCTGCGTGAACTCTTCCTGCGTCAATCGTCTATCCAGTGGCGGATGTGCGTGCGCCCGAAACATTGGCATATACTGCCCCATGATGTTGACATGGGTATCTGGACCCAGCTCAGAGACAACCCAACGGGCAAAAACATCAGTAGCTGCCATATTTTCCGGCAAAACCAGATGGCGGATAATCATTCCGCGTTGTGCGATACCATCAGATACCCGAAGCACTCCAACTTGCCGGTGCATCTCTTTGACTGCAGCAGCAGTGTGGAGTGTATAGTCAGGCGCGCCTTGTGAAAAACGGGCAGCCAGCGCTGAGTCCTGGTACTTGAAGTCCGGCAGGTAGATGTCGACAACTCCGTCAAGCAACTGAAGCACCTCAAGTGTTTCATAGCCACTGCTGTTGTAGAGCAAAGGCAGGGTCAACCCCTGTGCAATAGCGAGCCGAAGCGCTTTTACAATATGAGGCACCAAGTGCGTGGGCGTAACCAGATTGATGTTATGGCAGCGCCTGCGCTGGAGATCAAGCATTATGTTGGCGAGCTCTTCGTGGGTGGTCAGTCTCCCGTCGCCCCGGTGAGCGATTTGCCAGTTCAGACAAAATACACAGAGCAAGTTGCAGTTAGAGAAGAATATTGTCCCTGAGCCGCGAGTGCCGCGAAGCGGGTTTTCTTCGCCATGGTGAGGGCCAAAAGAGGCAACTCTGAAGTTTTCAGCAACAGAACAGGCGCCTGCTCTGCCTGTAGCGCGGGTGGTATTGCACAAACGGGGGCAAAGGCGGCAAGGCGAGAATAAATCCCATAGCGCTTGTTCGCGCCGCGCAAGTTCGCCGCTGCGTTCCAGGTCAAGGTACCTTAGCGGTTGCCCCCCCCCTCTGGCAGGAGCGCTGTCTGCAAACAGGTTACGCACGCAGCCTATCCCCCCGCCAAGTGTAGCTGCGGCAGCTCCAGCAGCCACGAGACCACTTTTTATGAAATCTCTTCGCGATAGTGCCATTTATTCTCTACCTCCAATTTTCAAAGGACAGGACGAATACGTTGAGTTTTTCCAATCTTCCAAAATTTCAGTTTTAGATAATATCTTTCTATAAAATATCAATATTTTATTGTATATCGACCTCTAAATGATTGTCAATTAATAACATTGTTAATACATTTAATTAAATTAAGGCTATGAAAAAAATCTAAAAATATGAATAATAAAATATTGATGATTTAGAAAAGTATTTGTATCTTGTATTGAAAATAAAAATAAAACACATAAAGAAATACGAAAAGGAAGGAAAATAATTATGGCTAAACAGTTAGAATTTAACGAAGTAGCAAGGAAAAAACTTTTTGTCGGTGTTGAGAAGCTCTCAAACGCTGTAAAAGTTACACTTGGCCCAAAAGGGAGAAATGTACTTCTTGATAAGAAATTCGGCGCGCCAACAGTCACAAAAGATGGTGTATCTGTTGCAAAGGAGATAGAACTCGAAGATCCTTTTGAAAACATGGGTGCACAGCTCGTTAAAGAAGTTGCCACAAAAACAAATGATGTTGCAGGTGATGGCACGACCACAGCTACTGTTCTTGCTTATTCAATTACAAAAGAAGGGATAAAAAGTGTTGCTGCAGGGATCAATCCTATGGGAATTAAAAGAGGGGTCGATAAAGCTGTTGCAATTTCTGTAGAAGAAATCAAAAAAATCGCAAAAACCATCAAAGATAAGAACGAAATTGCTCAGGTAGCTTCTATTTCTGCTAATAATGATATGGAAATTGGTCAACAGATCGCCGAAGCAATGGAAAGAGTTGGAAAAGATGGGGTTATTACAGTAGAAGAATCAAAAACAATTGAATCATATATAGATTTTGTAGAAGGAATGCAGTTTGACAGAGGGTATTTATCAGCATATTTTGCTACAAACAGGGACACAATGACCGCTGTTCTTGATAACCCATTTATCCTTATTTATGACAAAAAAATCGCAAATATGAAGGAACTTCTTCCAATATTGGAAAAAGTTGCGCAATCAGGAAAATCAATCCTTATTATAGCAGAAGATGTTGAAGGCGAAGCTCTTGCAACACTTGTTGTAAATACAATAAGAGGGACACTTTCTGCTGTAGCTGTAAAAGCTCCTGGTTTTGGCGACAGAAGAAAAGCAATGCTTGAAGATATTGCTATCCTCACAGGCGGGCAGGTAATTTCCGAAGACCTTGGGCTTAAGCTTGAAAATGCAGAGCTTGAAATGCTTGGAAGGGCAAAAACAATAAAAATCGAGAAAGAAAATACCACAATTATCAATGGCGAAGGAAAAGCTTCTGATCTTAAAGACAGAATTGCTCAGCTTAAAGCTCAAATCGAAGATACAACTTCTGATTATGACAGGGAAAAACTACAGGAAAGGCTTGCTAAACTTGCAGGCGGAGTTGCTGTAATAAATGTAGGAGCTGCTACAGAAGTTGAGCTTAAAGAAAAGAAACACAGAGTAGAAGATGCTCTTTCTGCTACAAGAGCTGCTATTGATGAGGGCGTTATCCCTGGAGGCGGAGTAACACTTATACAAGTTGTTCATGCGCTTACCAAAACAGATATGACAGATTTCCCGGAAGAAGAAAAAGTAGGCTTTAATATAGTAAAAAGAGCTCTTGAAGAGCCAATCAGGCAAATTGCTGAAAACGCAGGTCTTGACGGAGCTGTTGTTGCTGAAAAAGCAAAACATGAGAAAAAAGGGATTGGTTTTGATGCAGCTAAAATGGAATGGGTAGATATGCTTAAAGCAGGTATTATTGACCCTGCGAAAGTTACAAGATCTGCTCTGCAGAATGCTGCTTCGATCGCAAGCCTTCTTCTTACAACAGAGTGTACTGTTACAGATCTTCCTGAAAAAGAAGCTCCGATGATGCCTCCAGGCGGTGGCGGAATGGGTGGCATGGGCGGAATGGGCGGAATGATGTAAAAACATCTTTTTGCTTATTAAAAAATAACTTAATAGAGGGGTTTATCCCGCTGGGAATGTTCTCTTTTTAGGACATTCCCTCTTTTAATTTTGGGGTTTAAAGGTATGAGAAGAGAAGATTTTATATTTACAGTAGGGTATGACGGGAATACTGCAATAGTGGACAGTAAAGCAAGAAGAAGATATTCCAGGCTGACAACAATGCAATTGCTGGAAGCAGGTTTTTTCAAGCCCGCGTTATGTTCTGCAATATATTCAGAAAACCCTGATGAATTAAGCGCTGTTCTTGAAAAATATAATTCTTTTGCAGAGAAGAAAATAGATAGTGTGGAACAGCTAAAACTTGTTATTGGGATACAAAAAGTTCCCAAAGAAATAAGACAAATTGTTCTAGTTTAATCTATTATTGACTACTGTTGCGATAGATGATAACTTTTTCTATAATTTAAATAAAATATTTTTGAAAAATAAGGAAAATTCTATGATTGACTTAATGGGGAGCCTCCCTCTATTACAGGCAGGCGGCGGACAAATGTTTACTACTGTTCTTACTTTTGGTGGAGTAATTGCTATATTCTACTTTCTTATTATAAGGCCGCAGGGTAAAAGGCAAAAAGAGACTCAGCGGATGATCAGTGAACTCAAAAAATTCGACAAAGTTGTTACGATTGGCGGAATAAGAGGAGTTGTCCAAACTGTAAAAGAAGGCACTGTTATTATTAAAGTTGATGATAATACAAAGATTGAATTTTCAAAAAGCGCTGTTGCTTCTGTTCTTGAAAAATATGAACCAAAAAGTGATAAAGTTGATGCCTCATCCAGCGAGGAAAAAGATAAATAATTTCAAAACCGGAGTAACTGAATGAATAAGCGTTATAGATTTTTCGTTGTACTTCTGGTATTGGTCATTGCCGGATTTTTCTTATATCCTACATTGAGCTGGTACTTTATGGTGCCGCAAGACAAAAAAGATATTGCATTAGGCTCAAGAGATCAAATAAGAAGTTATGCAATAAGCAGAGCTTCGCAAGAACTTGACAGACTCAATGAAATGGCCAGTGTGGATGGGAATAGAGAAATTCCAGGCGAATACCAATTTCTTGTAAGACAAGCCAGAACTAATTATAGAAACATGGGGAGAGACATTCCCAGAAGATGGACAGTATCAGAAGTTCTTTTAAGTTTTGGAACAGAAGATAGAGTTTTTAATGCGCTTGAAGCACATTATCGTACAGAAATTTTTGACCTCAAAGAAAGAAGCAGAGGAATTTTGCAACTGGGGCTGGATCTCTCTGGCGGTATGAATGTTCTTCTAAGAGCAGATATGGAGAGCCTTAGGCAAAGGCTTGGCCGCACCCCTACAGCAGATGATAGAAGAATTGCTATTGAGCAGGCTATAGAAATACTTAATAACAGAATAGACAGGTTTGGAGTTACAGAACCTGTTCTTCGCAGGCAGGGAGATGGTTATATTTCTATTGAAATTCCCGGAGCTGCGGATCCAGAGAGGGTAAATGCTTTTCTTATGGGAAGAGGAAGCCTCCATTTTCATATTGTTCATGATGAAGCTACTGAAAGAGCCATGCGATATATACTTGAAACCAGAAACCCACTTCGTCAGGAAGATGGGCAGCCACATGACCCAACAATTCTCCCTCCAGGTGTTGTTTTAAGAGAATTTGTGCAAAAAGATGAATATGGGATCGACAGGGCTGTCAGACATGTTGCGATAATGGAAGAAGTAGGTCTGGATGGTCAGCATATTGTAAGCGCTTTGGTTGGAAGCGATCATCTTACAGGAAGACCAGTTATTAACTTTACTCTTGACAGGGAAGGTTCAGATATCTTTTTTAACTTAACAGCTGCCAATGTAGGTAGAACAATGGCAATAGTTCTTGATGACAGAGCAAGAGCAGGAGCTGTTATACAGGAGGCAATTCCAACTGGTCAGGTTAGAATGACAGGGTTTGACAGGGAAGAAGCTTCGGCTCTTGCTATTGTTCTTAGAACAGCAGCGCTTCCTGTTGATCTTATAATAGAAAGCCAACAAGCTGTTGGAGCTTCTCTTGGAGAAGACTCAATTAGATTAGGTCTTCGGGCAATTGTACTTGGATTTTTTCTTGTTGTAGTATTTATGCTTATTTATTACAAAGGGGCAGGTCTTATTGCAGATATTGCGCTTGTTTTAAATTTGATCCTTATGTTGGCAATACTTTCGGCTTTCAATATGACATTGACCATGACAAGTATAGCAGGATTGATTCTTTCTGTTGGTATGGCTATAGATGCAAATGTAATTATCTATGAGAGGATCAAGGAAGAACTAAGGCTTGGTAAAACAGTAGAAGCTTCTGTTAATACAGGGTACAAAAAAGCTTTCTGGACAATCATGGACTCAAATTTAACAACGCTTATAGCAGCTGTTTTCCTTTCGCAGCTTGGATCAGGTCCTGTACAGGGATTTGCATATATTCTTGCAGTAGGTATAGTTTGCTCAATGTTTACAGCACTTTTTGTATCAAGATTGATTTTTGACTTTAAACTCAGTTACTTTGGGAAAAAGCATTTGAGCATTAGTTGGAGGATAAAATGAACGAGAAAATAATCTATTTCTCCAAGCTAAGAATACCTACAGTTATTTTAGCAATACTTATGCTTTTGGCTGGTGTAGGCGGAACAATCTATCATGGAGGTTTTAATCTTGGGATTGACTTTAGTTCCGGATTATCCATGAGGGTTCAAATCGCTGAAAGTGTCCTGGAAGTTTCTTACGCTGGAGAAGACAGAGCTACTATAAATGTTAGAGATAATGCTCTCCAGATAACTATTATAAGAGCTGGCGGCCTTGAAAGAGAAGAAAATATATTTGCCCTTGCAGATTACCCATCGATTTCCAGTTTGGCTTCTGCGCTATCTGCTATTGAAGGGATAGTAGCGGAGGAAACAGGCAATACTCAGGTTCCAGCTTCATTGATACTGGGACTTAACCATGCAACAGATTTAACAGAAAGTGTAGTTGTACTTAACCGTGTAAATACAAGTCCAGATAGATTTGTTAATATATCTGATGTAAGAAATACTCTTTCGGAACTTGGTTCCATAAAGATTCAAACAGTAGGAAGAGCAATAAACCAGGAATTTATTATAATAATGCAGAACAGATATGGTGCGGAAGGTTTTAATGTAACAGCTACTGCTCAACTTATGGAAACTCTTGGAAACAGATATGGCGCATCTAATCTGATTGTAAGACAGATAGATTATGTAGGCCCCCAGTTTTCTGAAGCTTTGGGCGGTCACGCAATGATGCTTGTGACTCTTACTCTTATTTTTATTCTTGTTTATATATGGTTCCGTTTTAAACTGCCTTATGCAATTTCATCTGTTGCATCGCTCGTATATGTTGCTGTATTTATGGTAGGGTTTGTGGGTCTTTTCCAGCTTGAAGTAAGCACAACAACTATTGCAGCGATTCTTACGGTAGTTGGTTATGCTCTTAATGACTCAATAGTAATTTTTGACAGAATAAGAGAAAATCAAATGCTTCTGAAAGAGAAAAATTTTGTCAAGATTGTTGATATAAGTGTTACAAAATCTTTGGGAAGAACTATTATAACTTCTTCTTCAACAATTCTTGCGGTAGCTGCGATATTTATTTTTGCTACAGGCGCGATAAGATTATTTGCTCTAAACGCTATGGTCGGAATAGCTATTGGTACATTCTCATCTATTTTTATAGCATCGCCTATACTTATTTTGTTAATAAAGTGGGCAACTAAAAGAGGAAAATTGGGAGATGCTGAGAAAAAATCTGATGATAAACCCAAGCTCCCGCCGGGAACAGAAGCAAAACAACTTCCAGCTGAATCAGAGCCAGCAGAAGATGCAGGAGAAAGTAACGAAGTTAAACCACAACTTGCGCCACAACCTGCTGCAGCGCAACAAGGGGCAAGGTGGCAGCCAAAGAGAAAGAGAAAAAGATAAGCTTCCTGGTTAAATAAATTGTTAGGGAGGGTGAAAGAAAGATGGAATTTTTTGAAAAAAGACTTAAAGACAGTGATCCTGAAGTATGGTCTGCAATAGAGAAAGAAAAAGAGAGGCAGAACAAAAACCTTGAATTGATTGCTTCTGAAAACAATGTCTCAATGGCTGTTTTGGAAGCTGATGGATCTGTCCTGACAAATAAATATGCCGAAGGGTATTCCGGAAAAAGATATTACGGAGGCTGTGAGCATGTTGATGTAACAGAAACTCTTGCAATAGAAAGAATAAAAAAGCTTTTTAATGCAAAGTTTGCAAATGTTCAGGCGCATTCAGGTTCTCAGGCTAATATGGCTGCATTTATGTCTCTTGTAAATATTGGCGATAAAGTTATGGGAATGGATTTAAGCCATGGTGGGCATCTTACCCACGGTCACCCTCTTAATTTTTCAGGCTCACAATATAATATTGTATCTTATCAGGTTTCTCCTAAAACTTATCAGATAGATTATGATGAAGTAAGAGAAATTGCCGTTAGGGAAAAACCTAAAATGATTATTGCGGGCGCAAGCGCTTATCCAAGGATTATAGATTTTGCAAAATTCAGGCAAATATGCGATGAAGTAGGGGCTTCCCTTATGGTAGATATAGCGCATATTGGCGGGCAGATTGCAACAGGGCTTCACCCTTCGCCGGTTCCGTATGCAGAAATTGTAACAGGAACAACGCATAAAACACTGCGCGGTCCCAGAGGCGGATATTTACTTACAAATAACGAAGAAATTGCGAAAAAAATAAATAAAGATATTTTTCCCGGTATTCAGGGCGGCCCTTTGATGCATATTATTGCAGCAAAAGCAGTTGCGTTTGCAGAGTGCCTTAAAGACGAATACAAAACTTATATGAAAAATGTTAATGAAAATGCAAAGGTACTCGCAGAAGAACTTATCAATAAAGGGGTTTCGATTGTTTCCGGTGGAACAGATAACCACTTGATGCTTCTTGATGTTTCCAAAAACAATCTTACTGGAAAAGTTGTTGAAGCAGCGCTGGATAAAGCAGGGATAAGCGCAAATAAAAATACAATACCTTTTGATACGCAAAAACCTATGGTTGCAAGCGGGATAAGGATAGGAACTCCCTCTATTACGACCAGGGGAATGGGTAAAAATGAAATGAAAATGGTGGCTGACTTTATTAAAAGAGTTATTGATAATGTAGCTAACGAAAGCGCTCTTGCCTCCATACGAGATGAAGTTTTTGCCTTAACTGCAAAGTTTCCAATGTATAAATAGGGCATATCCCTTTTAGTTAACCCTTCATTTGCCTGCCATGTCCGGCGGGTAATAATCTGAATTTCTACTTTAAATCCAAAAGGCCACCTAAAATGGCAGTCTTTTCGTAAAAAAATATTTTTTATTAATTCTATTGACTATTGATAATAATTACTATATAATACTAGCTATTGATACAAATAATAGCTTAATTAAGGAGAAGGTTATGAAAAAATTTGTTTGTTCTATTTGTGGTTTTGTGCATGAGGGAAATGGGGCTCCTGAAAACTGTCCACAGTGCAAGGCGCCAAAAGCCAAGTTCATTGAGCAGTCTGGCACAGGTTTGGCTTTTGCAGATGAGCACAGAATCGGCGTTGCTAAAGACGTTGATCCGGAAATTGTAGAAGGATTGCGCCAAAACTTTTTAGGTGAATGTACCGAAGTGGGAATGTACCTCGCCATGAGCCGCCAGGCAGACAGGGAAGGCTACCCAGAAGTAGCAGAAGCTTACAAGAGAATTGCTTTTGAAGAAGCTGAGCATGCTGCCAAGTTTGCCGAGCTATTGGGCGAAGTTGTTGATGTGTCAACCAAGAAAAACCTTGAAATGCGCGTTATGGCAGAGCATGGCGCAACACAGGGCAAAAAAGATCTTGCTACAAAAGCAAAGCAGCTTAATCTTGACGCTATACACGATACTGTGCATGAGATGTGTAAAGATGAAGCAAGACACGGTATGGCATTTCAGGGCTTGCTTAAAAGATATTTTAAATAATATGGACAATAAGAGAAATACAATCCAGCGGCAATTAGTTCTCGATGCAGTAAGGGAGTTAGGCATACACCCTACGGCAGAACAGGTTTTTGATCATATTATTGAGAAATATCCGTCCATCAGCAAGGCTACTGTTTACAGAAACCTCAGCCAGATGGCAGAGTCCTGCGAGTTGTTAAATATAGGTAGTTTTGATGGGTCGACACATTATGACCATAATTGTCACAATCACTACCACTTTATATGTGACGAGTGCAAGCAGGTTTTTGATATTGATGACTACTTTCCAGACATTTGCGCAAGAATTAAAAATATGGATGGGTTTGATATTACAAACCACAATATAAGTTTTAATGGTTTATGCAGGGTCTGTAAAAGCAAAAAACGTTAGTTGCCTGTTTAGATTGTATTTTGCAAGGTAAAATAAAGGGGCTGTCCGATAAGTAATGGCAGCCCCTTTGATTTGGAAGCCACGCTGCAGGCGTAGCTGGAAGCAGCGCTGTCCGCGTTTGTTGGTGAACATTTTTTATTCGCGCTGCTGAGGGCGCAGTTTTTGTCTGAAGAAAATTTTCAGGAATTTTTCTTCTTTTATATTGCGTGTAATGAAAAAGAAAATCATGCACATTATGTATGCAAACAAGAATCTTCCTATTAAAATGGGAAAAGCAGCTCCTCCTACAGAAATCATCAGCATATTATCTTCAATAACAGCATGCCACGTTGCAACAAAATTTACTGTGTAAAGAAACTCTTTTTTCTTGATTTTTCCTGTTTTTGATTCTTTTAAGAAAAACCCTCCTGCGTATGCAAACCCAAGAATAACTCCAATTATTGTTATTGGTATTGCATCTTTCCCTATCCCTATAAATTTCAGGAATGGGCTTAGAATTTTTATCAGGAAAATTAAGGCTCCGGATTTTTCAAGAATTCTTATAATTATATTAAGAAGAAATATAATTGCTATTATGGTTAAATAAATTCTTATTTCTCCCAAAGCCCAACCCCATAAAGTTGTATCTGTATGAGTTACATTAGGCAAAAGAATCTGTGGAGCTGTATTAAAAAGATTAAAAAAAGAAAAAATAAAATTGAAAATTATGCCGGCAATTATTCCCATGGAAATTCTAAAAATAATAGCTATACTTAGCCTTATTCCTGCTTTTGTGGCAATGCCGCATTCTACCGGGAGAGAGTGGGCAGATAATATAACTATTGTAAGCACAGTCATTTGAGCTGTGGTTATAGGGACTTCCGGGGATATGGAAAGGATAGCGATTACTGCAGCATATACATTAGTGCATAAGGCTGCTGCCCAGACAATACCGTAAGCTCCGGGAAGCCCTATCAGCGACATCACAGGTGAAAGAAATTCTCCAATATATGGTATTAGCCCCAGTTCGGTAATTACTTTCATTGTAATGCTTACAGGTATCATTATTTTAAAAAGAGATTTGCATATATCTATTGTGTTTATGGCTGTCCGTTTTAATATTGAAAAGAACTTAATCATATAGTTTTGCTGTATTGCGTTGTATTTTTCCTACTTTTCTAACCCGCTTTCCAATAGCTTATATAGATCCGGCGCCTGTTTTTTTAAGTTAATTATTTTAAGATTTTCATCTGTCCATGCATGAACAGTTACCCCTTCTGCAAGAAGCACTCCATCGCTTTTTCTATGCGCTTTATAATTTATTTCAATCCTTACAGGGGAAAGTTTTTTTATAGATGCTTTTACCAGGATTGTGTCGCCATATTTTGCGCCTTCCATGAAACTACATTCAAGACGGGAAAGAGGGAGCAATATCCCTTCTTTTTCTATACGTGCATAAGGATAACCTGCTTTTTCCATATAATCGGTTCTTGCAGCTTCAAACCAAACAGGATAAACAGAGTGGTGGACTACTTTCATTTGATCGGTTTCTGCATATCTCACGATAATTTCTGTATCTGGTTTCATTTTTCTGCTCCTCTATAATGCCCGAACAGGGAATGCCCACAAAATAATTGGTAGTACCAATTATTTTATATATTTAGTATAACTGTTATAGATTATATCATATATATTACACAAAGGGGTATATAAATGCAGATTATTAAGCTGTGGAGGCTATTATATAAAATAGTATTTGCGCTTCTTATTGTTTTCTTTTATTTTTTCTTTGCGTTTTTTGTATTTATTTTCCCTTTCAATAAATATAAGAGGAAAAGAATTCTTAGCAGGCTGTATGGCTTTTTGTCTACTATTTTTATAAAGGGTATAAACACAAAAGTTAACCTTATAAATAATAGTAATTATTCTAAAGAGAAAACATGGTATATTATGAGTAATCATGTTTCTTTTCTGGATATTCTTATACTAATAACAAAACTTAAAACAGTTTTTATTACCTCGCTGGAAATGAAAAAGCGTTTTCTTTTGGGGCAGATTTGCATGATGGCAGGCTGTGTTTTTGTTGACAGAAGAAAAATAACAACGCTAAAAGATGAGATACCGGAAATAAGTGAAGCTTTGAAAAACAATGTAAATGTGTGTCTTTTTCCTGAATCCACATGCGCAAATGGTGTGGAGCTTATACCTTTTAAAGCAGCTCTTATGAGCGCGGTTTCCGGCACACCAGCGGAAATTCTTCCGTTGAGTATAATGTATAGAAAAATAAACAACAGGCCATTTACTCCGGATGGTTTTAAAGAAATTGGTTATTATGCGGGGATGAGGTTTTTCCCTCAGTTTGTAAAGTTGTTAACGTTAAAATCTCTTGAAGTTGACATAGAAATACTTGATCCGTTTGCTCCCGGAAATCTCGACCGCAAAGAGATGCGCGATAAAGTTTTTGACAGAATAAGCGCAAGATACTACCGTTATGTGGATGATATAAAAAAACCCTAACTATTTTCCTCGTACATCCTTGCGACGATTTCAAATACTTTATCCTTGTTTTTGCCAAAAACCACTTGTGAAAAGTACTTATCGATACAATCTTCGCAAACAATGTATCTGCCTGTTGGAGCTGCTTTTTTGATTTGCTCTTTCATGACTTGTTTGATTTCATCATCAGTTTTATTTTTGATCAAAGCAGGCTCCTGTTTTTTTACCTGTTCAACAACTTTGCTGGCATAGTCATCTACAGTAAAAACTTCATCTACAGTAAGCATTGTGCTTTCTTCCTGCTTTACGATTCCAAGACATACATCACAATATGATTCTTTTATTTTATGTTTTTTCCATATAGCAGTTGCTTCATACAATCGGTCAAGATAATCCCACGCTATTAGGAAAAACGCGGCATTGTTATTGTCCTGCTCTTTTGCCCATTCGATTGCTGTTTTCCCATCTTTCATGCACGTTTTTTTATCTGCGTTTCTGCTTAGGAGGAATTCTGTTTCATCTATTTTGTCACTTATAAGGGCAACTGTAAGAGGTGTTGAGCCATCGCTATTAGCGTTATTGACCATTTCTGAATGTTTTTCTATTAGTTCTTTTAGTTTTTCTAATTCTCCGGAAGAAACAGCTGTTATTATTTTATCCAAAGTATCCATAAAAACTCCAGGTATATTATTTTTGTTCCATAGAACTACGGCGAAAGCAATTGTAGCTGCATTTTCCTATATAAGAAGCGTGCTGCTGCCTTTTTTAGGATATCCTATAGCTTTAAGAGATTCAACCCCATGTTCTTTTCCTTCACAAATCTAATTGCTGAATAACTGAAAGCCCTTTTCTTTTTGCTAAATCTTTGCAAAGATCTATTGATGCTATCACATCTTCTGGAAAGTGCGCATCTGAACTGCAAATAGTTTCAACCCCATAATCCGCTGCTATTTCCCAAAAAGCTTCAACAGGGCAAGGGTGCCTTATCCCTTCTTTGGTTTGCATTAGTGGTTTTCGAAATCCACCCCCATTTATTTCAAGCGGTATTTTAAAACTTTTGGCAGCTTCGCATATTTCTTTGCTTGCCCTGATGGCTGTTGCATCCCATTCGAGTGTAAATAATCCAAACAAATCTGGATGGGCAATGAAATCAAAAATCCTCGATTCTATCATTTTTACTACAGCATCAGCGTATTCTATTGTTTTGCCTTGAGCTTCTTGAGTAAAAGAACAAACCCATTCACCCTTATAAGGGAAAAGATGTACAGCGCCTATAAGGTAATCATATTTTCTTTTATTCTTTAATTCCTCTATCAGATAATCTTTATATTCAGGAACCCAATCACACTCCATCCCTTTTAATATCTTGACCTCTGGATGAGCTTCTCTTGCAGTTATAAATGCTTTATCATAATCATTAAGCTCATCAATATCCATTTTATCTGAGCTCCATCTTCTGTCCGGAAAAGGGGAATGGTCTGATACCCCCAATATTTTAAGATTTTTCTCAACAGCTTTTGCAGCATAATCTATTACATCGCCTGTAGCGTGTTTACATCTGAATGTATGAGTGTGATAATTTGCAGTTATCATTTAGTATTTATCACCATGTACTTTTAGGAGGTTAAAAGCTCCTATATTGCTTATAAGCATTACAGCCATTACGCCAGCTTCAACAGGGTCGCTAACTACAAGGTCGCATACTTTTGTAACACTGCCTGCCATGTTAAGCGCTATTACCGGGATGCCATGTACAGATCTTAAATTTTTTACAGATTTAGTTATTTTACCGCCCATAAGAGAGCCTGCGAGGACAAGAATTCCTACTCTGTGCAGCTTTCCAACAGCATCAATTGTGTTTGAAATTTCATCTTCTCCAATTACCGCAATTGTATCAACAGATATTGTTTCTCCTCTGATATTATGTCTGTCTGCTTCTGTAATTGCGCCTGATGCTACACTTGAAACCTGCGCGCCGCCGCCAATAATAATTATCCTTTTTCCCCATGTTTTTTTGCTTGTAGAAGTTATTTCCACTGAAATTATTTCAGGGATTTCCTGAATGGATTTTAATATTGCGTCGAAGTTGGATTTGTTATCTACCTGAATAACTGTATGGCATTTGCCATCATATTCACTCCATGACTGAAAAAATAAAATATCGCTTCCGAGATTATAAATCTTTGTTGAAATTTCTGAAATAAGTCCGCGCTTATCTTCGCTTATAATTTCAAAAGCAAGAGAAGAGTTCTCTTCGTGCGCAGAATGTTGTTTAAACCATGTATATCGTTCTTTTAATTTTTTGGGAATACTCATAAGGTAATAATTTTATTATTTCTTTTTTTAGTCAATATGGGGACTGTAAATTATTGGATTTCATCACATTGTCCTCTAAAGAATTTGACTGGATTGCTTATCCAGAGCGCGCAATTGACAATTATACCTAATCAGCCTAATATTTTTTAATGGACTTTGATTACCTACGAAGTTTTATAACTTCAGATAACAATATTATTGATAGAATTGAGAAGGGAAGTGTTGGCAGAGATGATATCCAGCCAGGTGTTGAGCCTGAAACAGGGAAATTCCTCTCTTTTATTATAAAACTAACTAATGCTTTGAACGTGCTTGAACTTGGTACAGGGATTGGCAGTTCAGCTATTTGGATCGGAGAGGCTCTAAAGGAGAAAAAAGGGAAACTTACAACTATAGATTATCATCCCATTACAAGACTCGAAGCAGCAAAAAATATTTCAGATGCAGGGCTTGATGATGTTATTACAATGACTTTTGGTAATGCCGAAGATATTATCGAAACTATGTGTAGAGATGGCAATTTGTTGTTTGATGTTATTTTTCAGGATTGTGGTAAATATCTTTATCCTTTGCTTTATGAAAAAATTCTTACTCTTGTAAGACCCGGAGGAGTAATAATTGCTGATGACACCCTTTTTTATATCAATTCTAAAGTAAGAAAAGGTCTTGGAAAATATATGGATCAGTATAATAAAATTGTTTTTGCAGATAAAAGACTGTATTCGACCATAATTCCCGTGGGGCATGGGCTTACACTTAGTTTAAAGCTTTAAGCATCCCCTTTGCATCTTCAGAGTTTTTTTGATAGGATTATATAATATGGATATACTTATGGCAGAGCATCTGGGATTTTGTATGGGCGTTAAAAAAGCAACAGAAGCTGTTTACAGTTTGATCGAAAAGGGCGGAAAGGAGAAAATATCAACATTTGGCCCTCTTATACATAACCCTCTTGTGCTTGATTATCTTGCAAAAAAAGGGGTTGGGATAATTGATGAGCCGGAAAATGTTGAAGGGGTAATTGTTATACGTGCGCATGGAATACATCCTGATATAAGAAAAAAACTTGAACAAAAAAGTATTGAACTTATAGATGCAACGTGTCCCAGGGTTCTTAATTCACAGAAAAAAGTTAGAAAAGCATCTGAAGATGGTATGTCTGTTATAATCGTGGGAGATAAAGATCACGGAGAAGTGCAGGGAGTCGCAGGTTATGCGAAAAATGTTTCTATTATTGAAAATAGAGCAGAAGCGGAAAAAATTTCTGTAATACTGCCAGCGCTGCTTATAAGTCAAACAACTTACAGCAAAGAAGAATATGATTCTATAAGCGCTATTTTGACTGCAAGATTTCCTGGAATCGAAGTTGCAGACTCAATATGCCCTGCCACAAGTGAAAGACAAAAAGCGCTTATTGATATGGCAGGCAAAGTTGATGCGATTATAGTAATAGGCGGGAAAAATAGCGCAAATACAGTAAGGCTTTACGAAACTGCGCTAAAGTTGGAGAAAAAAGTGTGGCACATAGAAAGTGAAAATGAAATACCCAATGAGGTAAAAGATTTTTCTATAATAGGGATTACTGCAGGGGCATCTACTCCTGAATGGGTAATAAAAGAAGTAGCAGATAAATTAAAAACATATTAAAATATAAAAACTTATGTATGAAATAATTGAAAAAATAATAAAAGTTCTTGTTGTAAAACGTGAAAATCCAGTAATAAACTTCACATTTTTTAGTGACCAGCTTGCTTCTTACTTTGAATCAAACAGAGAGCATGTTGAAGCAAAAAATCTTGAAGAATTTATAAATTCAGCAATCCCTGCTATTAAACGTATGGAAGCAGAAGAAGTTTGTACTATAGATTATGATGGTCCCAATATTCGTTCATTTCAGGTACATAAATATTACAGGCAACTTGTAATGAAACACTATAAAATAATTGAAGAAAGACCAGAGTGCGCTTTTCCGGATCAAAAAACTTTTAGTTTTTCTATCCACAATGACTGGCTTATTTCTTATAATGCACAGCAAAATTTTATGGAAGCTCCAGAACTTGTTAATAACGATAGGGGAAAAATTTTAGCAATTACATTTGGAGAAGGGGTATCCAGTATTATAATTCCTCCGGAAATTGTAAATACGACACTTTTTGATATTGTTTTGAAAAAAGTCCACCTTTATGTGCAAAACCAGAATAACTTTGCATATCTTGGCCGGTATTTAAATAAAGCATTTGAAAAAAGTGAAGGTGCTGTAAAAACTATGATGCAATCAATGCTAAGTGGCCCACCTGGGTTCAGAGAGCATATAAGAAAACCAGAGGATTTTTCCTTTAAGTTTTTTTCATATTTATCTAATAAGGTTATTAAAGACTTATCTGGTAAAAGTGAGAAAACAGCTCCGGATATAGCTAATTATCAGGCAATGGCGCTTTTAAGGGCTTTTACAACTTATGGAAGAGCTTCTTCGCAAAAAGATGCTCAAAAAATATCTGATATGAAGGATCTTTCATTTAAAGTAAAAAAACCTCCATATATATTTAGTACAGCAGAGATGTTTGAATTAAAAGATAATGTAGGAACCCCTTATAGCAAGAAATATTCTAATGAATTTGTAACGGAATTTATAAATAAAGCGACAACACGAAAAGAAAAAGAAGATCTCCCTTCTCTTGTAAAAGTATCGGCAGACCCAAAAAAAGAATATTATATTGCTCGCGATATGGTGCCGCAAGTATTTCTTAAAACACTTGTAGAGAGCAGTAAAGAGATAAAAGATAAATACTTTAAAGAGTGGGAACAACTTTTGCGTAAATATAAAACAAATAGAGATATGCAAAACGATATTACTTTTAATGAATCGCTTAACGTGCTTCTCAAGAGTGATTATAAACTTCTTAATGCTCTTTTAAATCCCGATCTTATATATCTTGCAAACAGGCTATCTACTGCAAATAAAAATATAAAAATGTCTGTTGATTCATGTTTTTCGGAGCCGGGAAAATTTAGATCTCTTGATAAATTACTTAATATTGACAGAGAAGATTTTATAAAAGAAATAAGAGCAACTCTTCCTTTGCATTACAGCGTCCCTTTTTTTGGCAGGCTAATAAGTCTTTTTATTTCAATGCTTTTCAAAAAAAATGGAGGCAAGAAAGCAGAGTCAGGCGATATATCCAATCAGGATAAAAGAACAAATGTTGATGGCGAAGAAGTTTTTCAGGAATTTGGTTCAGCTCTTAATGAAAATGAAAATTCTAAAAAGGCTGCTTCTGTTAAAGCTGACAAAAACCAGGATTTTTTAAGCTCCATAAGCAACCTTAGAAATAAATATCTTTCACCTGGCAAAGATCTGGAGCAAACACTGGAAGAACTTATTGAAAAATGGAATTTTATGGTAGACAAAACAGCAAGAAAAAATCTTACGCTGGATATTAATTCTTTGATAAAAGGTTTTTTGCGGAGTAGAAAGCGTGTTTTAGTCCGTTATAAGACGCTGAATGAAAAAAGGATATCTGAGTTGACTGATGATCTTTTAATACAAATGACAAATCTAGGTATTAAAAACAAGGATGCTTTCAGGGTGTATATTGAGCTTTATATGCTAAAGCTGCTTGGTAATATGAGGACGCTTTAAAGCCTGATTACAAAGTCTGGCAAATACTATTTTAAAAAGCGCCTCTGAAAAATGCAGGAATTTGGTGTTGCTTGAGTATTTCAAGAAAAATTTTATATTCTTCTTCTGAGTATGGGGTTATGTCAGAGTATCCCTTATCCAGGGTATTTTTATTTGAAAACTTATTTAAGGTATATTTCCTGCACCCTTTTGCCATAAAAGCAATTTCCTCCATATCTTTATGTTCTATAATTCCCGGCGCCAGAGTTGTTCTGAATTCATACATAATGTTGCTTTCCATAATTGCTCTTATGGAGTTATTTATTTTTTCTGCAATATTCTGGTCATAAAAATCGCCTGTAAGCATATTATATTTTTCGGGAGTTGTTTTTATATCCATTGCAATATAATCAGGATTAGCATCAAATAATCTTTCAGTAAGAATTCCATTTGTATCCAGTTTAACACTTTTTACGCCATTGGATCTTATTTCTCTTACCAGATCCGGGAGATCTTTATAAATAAGGGGCTCTCCGCCGCTTATGCATACTCCTTGAAGAATATTTTTTCTTTTATTTATATATTTGATTATTTCTTCAATTGGGAGAAGATTTTTTTCATCTTCAAGTACAAGGTCTTTGTTGTGGCAGAACGGGCAACGCAAATTACAGCCAGGCAAAAAAATAGTGCATGCAATTTTTTCAGGATAATCTATTAGTGTTGTTTTAAGAAAAGCTGCTTTGGTTATTTGCATAGCTAAATAAATTAGTGGCTGCGACACGGATGCCGCGTCATGCGCTGCGGCACGGATGCCACGATAAAGCGCAGCATCCGGCTACAGGTTAAACAGTACAAAAAGCTAAAGAAGAAGATGCTGATTCTTTTAAATCTTTTATATTTCTTGCTCTGTAAATTTCTTTTCTCTGATTATTTGAAAAAATTACAGTTGGCACAGAAAGTATGCCCTTCTCTCTTGCAATAGATATTCCATCAGGAGTATCTACATCAACAGCCTCTCCATTGATTTCAAGTTTATCAAGATATTTTTTTACAGAAGGACAGCTGGGGCATGTTTTTCTGAAAAAATAAGAGTAAGATGATATTTCATCTTCGCTTTTCTGCTCAAATGGATTGACATTTTTTTCTTCATCATTATTAGTCCAAACAACTTTTTCGTTATGCAGGCTGGAAAAACACACTCTATGATTGTATTCTTCCCTTTTTCCCTTATTCCAGTTTTTTACAGCCCTGTAATAACCTACAATTCTCGTATAAACTTCTGTTTCCCTCCCTTTTACTTCTGAAAGTTCTTTTTCCAGAAGATTTATTTCATCCTCAATTTTTTTGACCCTATCCATATTAGTTCCCCCCCCTGTTGTCGATAGTTTGTTTTAATATTTCTTTTTTTTCTTCGTTAAGTTTTCTAATTTCATGTTTTATTTTTTCTTTTTCTTCTTCCCTGCATTTAGGGCAGTTAAAGTGTTCTCCCTGAAGATAACCATGAATCTGACATACTGAAAATGTTGGCGATATTGTAAAGTAGGGCAGCCTGTAGTTTGATGAAATTGTTTTTACAAGTTCTCTGCAGGAACTCCAGTCATCAAGAGCTTCGCCTATGAATGCATGAAAAACTGTTCCACCTGTATATTTTACCTGAAGCTCATCCTGATGATCGAGCGCTTCAAAAACATCTTCTGTATAATCTACAGGAAGCTGGGTGGAGTTTGTATAATATGGGTCTTTATCTCCGGATGTAACTATATCCGGGTATCTCTCCTTATCATGCCTTGCAAGTCTGTAGCTTGTGCTTTCTGCTGGAGTTGCCTCAAGATTAAAAAGATCTCCTGTCTCTTCCTGAAATTCTGAAAGTTTATTTCTCATAAAATCAAGAATTTCGATTGCAAACCCTTTTGCTTCTGGTACAGATATATCTTTGCCCATAAAGTTAAGAAGACATTCATTCATCCCTGTTATTCCAATTGTTGAAAAATGGTTGTCAAGGTGCTTAAGATATCTTTTTGTATATGGGAAAAGGCCAGTATGAAGAAGATGATTTATAACTTTTCTTTTGATTTTTAGAGATTTTGCCGCAACTTCCATTAAATCCGAAAGGCGTTTAAAAAATTCGTTTTTTGAACTGGAAAGATACCCGATCCTTGGCATATTTATCGTTACTACTCCAATCGAGCCTGTAAACTCATCTGATCCAAAAAGACCGCCGCCCCGTTTTCTTAATTCCCTTTTATCGAGCTGCAGCCTGCAGCACATGGACCTTACATCTCCGGGATTAAGATCGCTGTTTATAAAATTCTGAAAATATGGTGTGCCGTATTTTGCTGTCATTTCAAAAAGAAGCTTTGCATTTTCACTATCCCAGTCAAAACTTTTTGTAATATTATATGTTGGTATAGGATACTGGAAGCCTCTTCCATTTGCATCGCCGTTAAGCATAAGCTGGATAAAACACTTGTTTATAATATCCATCTCTCTCTGGCAATCGCCATAGGTAAAATCCTGTTCATCGCCACCAACAATTGCTTTTATACTTTTAAGATCATCAGGAACTGTCCAGTCAAGCGTTATGTTTGTAAAAGGAGCCTGGCTTCCCCATCTTGAAGGGGTATTTACTCCAAACACAAAGCTTTGAAGACACTGTTTGATCTGATCCTCTGTGAGGTTGTCTTTTTTTACAAAAGGGGCAAGATAAGTATCAAAGCTGGAAAGCGCCTGCGCCCCTGCCCACTCATTTTGCATTATACCCAAAAAATTGACAGTCTGCTGTATAAGTGTAGAAAGGTGCTTTGATGGCTTGGATGTTATTTTATCCGGCACTCCTCCAAGCCCTTCCTGTATAAGCTGCCTGAGGGACCACCCTGCGCAATACCCCGAAAACATGGAAAGATCATGAAGATGAAAATCCGCTTCCCTGTGTGCTATTGATACATCATCAGGATATATATTTTTAAGCCAATAGTTTGCTGTTATTGCACCTGAGTTGTGGAGAATAAGCCCACCAAGTGAAAAATTTACATTTGCATTTTCATTTACACGCCAGTCAGACTGTAAAAGATAGCCATCCATTGTGTTATTGATATCAAGCATTAGCTTTTTTGCATCGCGCATTGCTTCATGCTTTGCTCTGTATATGATATATGCTTTAGCTATTTCTGGTAGATTTGCTTCTATGAGTACTGTTTCAACAATATCCTGAATTTCTTCAACAGCAGGAATAGAGTTTGTATGCCTTTTTCCCATCATTTCCTTGATTTTTTTCTCTGTATTATCTGCAAGTAATTCTGTAAGCTCTTTATCTTCCTTATTTTTTGTATAAAATATTGCTTTTCCTATAGCGTTTGTAATTCTACGCCTGTCATATTGCTCTATTTTGCCATCTCTTTTTGCAATTTGGCGAATAACTGTAAAATTTCTTTCTTCTTTATCTTTGAGATCAAGAATTTCTTTCCAATCCCTGCTATTACTAATACTCAAAACCATCACTCCACTTTATTTTTCATATTTCCCTGTGAAATTTTCTATTTCACTTATGAACTCACTTACATTATTGAACATTCTGTAAACAGAGGCAAATCTTACATAAGCAACCTTGTCTATATTAAAAAGGTGTTTAAGAACAAGGTCTCCAACTTCGCCTGCTGTAATTTCCATACTGTTTTTCCCTATCATATATGCTTCATCTTCTATCATTTGAAGCAATTCTTCTGCTTTCGCTGTTGGAACAGGCCTTTTTTCAAGAGATTTTCCAAGCCCTCTTGCTATTTTAGTTATATCAAAAGGTTCTCTGCTTCCATCTTTTTTTATAACCATAAGTTTTTTTTCTTCTATCTGCTCGTAAGAAGTAAAACGGTACTTACAGTCATAACACTCCCGCCGCCTTCTTATTGCAGTGCCGGAAATGTTTTGTCTTGTTTCTACTACTTTGTCTTCAAGACTACCACAATAAGGACAGCGCATCTCTATACAACCTTATCGGCTTTAAAAGCCCTTTATATATAGCGTTTTTATTCAATAAATAGTATGATAATACACTATATCTTGTGTTTCAAGTATGGTAATTGATTTTTTAGGTAAATTTAAATTTATTTATTCAGAATATACGAAGTTATTTTATCCCCAAATGCTTTTGTACTTAAAATATTATCAGCTGATTTATCTTCTGAGAGTTCATAAGTGGTATAACCATCGCTAAAGAGCTTAAAAAGGGAATCCCAGATAATTTTTCCCTCTTTTTTTAGCCCAAAAAGCTTGTCAAAAAGGAGAGCAACACTTCCTATCATTGAGTAAGGATTTGCAATGTTTTTTCCCGCAATATCAGGGGCAGAACCATGTGCTGCTTCTACATATCCTTTTTTTGCTCCAATACATGCAGATGGCATAAGCCCCATGGAGCCTAAAATACCTCCTGCCTGGTCTGTAATTATATCGCCCTGCATATTTTCCAAAAGCATTACGCCATTAAACTGCCTGGGGTTGATCATAAGTTGATACGCAGCATTATCAACAAGTATTGATCTATATGGAACTTCCGGGTACTTTTCTCTCACAGAATCTACAACAGCGCTCCAAAACCGCGAGGTAGCAAGAACGTTCGATTTGTGAACATTCGTTAAAAGAGAGCCCCCTTTTTTTGCTTCTTCAAATGCTATTATTGCGATCCGTTCAACTTGCTCCCATGTATAAACGCAATCATCGCTTGAGTATTTCATGCCTGTTGATTCACCTTCGGTTTTTTTGCCAAAATAGATCCCGCCAATAAGCTCCCGCAGCATAAGTATGTCTATTCCATCACAAATAATGTTTTTTTTCAGAGGAGAAAAATGAGCAAGCTCTTTGGGAAGTTTTACAGGTCTATAATTAGCATAGGTCTCGTATCTTTTTCGTAGTGGAAGAAGAGCCCCTGTTTCGGGCCTTAAATTTGTGGGGATTTTATTCATTTCTTCTATAGAAAGCCCTACAGGTCCTTTTATAATAGCATCGGCTTTGTCGCAAATTTCTATTGTTTCTTCTGGAAAAGGGGAGCCATGGGAAAAATAAGCAACAGCTCCAAATGGGGCATAAAGCAGTTCAAACTGATGATCGAATTTTTCTTCAACAGCTTTAAGTGCCTTAATACCTTCTGCCACTATTTCCGGCCCAATTCCATCTCCTTCAAGTACTGCAATAAGTTTTTTCAATTATAATGCCTCTTTTTGTATTATAAACCACACTTGTATAATTATATACTAGATTATACAGTGCTTTTTTGAGGCTGTAAATAAGCGAACATTTCAGCAATGGGCGGCTACTGATACACAAAGCGCTTAGAGTGGCGTATAGCAATTCCTTCAAAGTCTCCGACAGGGCTAAAGAGGTCCCGCAGCCCTTTTGGAAGCACTTCTTCGGGTACTTCGTCAGATATGGTAAGTCGCCCTGCTTCTGCCTGTTTTTCTCCCAGATGATAAATATAATTCACTGCCTCAGAAACAACAGAGCCGGTTTTTCCAGGCGCGCGAAAAAGGGTTTTACCGTAGTGCATTGCAAAGGTAAAATCAACTGGATGTGAAATGCCCAGCTTCTCAACACAGATAATACGGCTGTTCAGAATAACTTTAAGGGCTGCTTCAATAGCTGCCATAGCATTAGGTGCTCTGGCTGGGACAAGAAAGAGACAAGTGTTTTCCTTGTCCATCCAGAGCAGGGCATCTGCATTACTGAGAGCCTGCTGCAACACATCACGCAGCCGGTTTTTTACAGCATTAAAAGCAGCTTCTCTTGCCTGGGATTTTATGGGGAGAGACACAAAAAGAAAGAAAAAGGGTGCAGTTGCTCCAGAGTGTATTGATTTCCAGCCCTCAAATTTACTGGTAGGCAGTTTTACTTTGCTTGAAGGTGATGTAGCGCTTTTTTGTTTTCCCATAGATTGAGACTGGTCTTTTGCAGTGCTACTAGGAGCTTTCGCTTTAGAAATATTAGAAAAAGCAATGTCAAAACGCTTTTTGTTCAAGCCCTTTTTAACAAGAGCAGGGCCAATATAATCGCAAGCGCTATCAAAGAAAAATAAAGCAGGGTCTTCGGCAGCGCCCTTTGGATCAATGATACCCCAAAAAGAACCAGGTCGGCTTTTTTTAAGCGAGCCAAGAATCTTTTTTAATTCGGAAGAGGAAAGGCTGGAAATATCAAGATAAACCTGATCATTTGCCTGAATTTCGCTTATCTCCAGTATCTTCATGTTATGCGGGAGTTGCAGCACTTTGGCCCAGGTTGATTTATCGCTCAGCCCAAGGCTAGCAGGTTTTTGTGATGAAAATATATAAATCATTTTTCCAGTCCTATACTATAAAGCCTGTATTTACCGCAGCGGCCACTCTTTTCATCGCTGAAAGAGTTCAGAATATTGGAGTCCATAGAGTTGTAAAGATTATAGGAAACACATAACGAGTTTGTCGCTGCCATAGCCTCAAGAGCCGTCGCGTGTTTGATGGTTTCATTTTTTAAACGTCCCACTTCGTTTTCCGAATACTGAACCATGCCAAGGTGGGCGCCGAGCCGTACGTTGATAGGGGCGTTCAGCGGATTGTTGAGACGGTTATAGAAAAAGATTTCGTGAAGAATTTCCATGCCAGCACAGATCGTCATTTGTTCAATTGGGCCAAAGAGAAAGGCTGCAAGCATTCCGTCCCCTTCCCACGACCAGAGTCTTCCAAGCCGGACAATTACCACCCTGTTCACAATTTGCCGAATGTCATCATATGCTTTTTCGATTTTGGGCTGAGGATTGTTTCTAACCAGCGCAGAGTTGCCCTTGATGTCCAGCCGCAGCACTGCCATTTTTCGCTCATCGCCTTCCAGCAATCTGCCCCAGTTTTCCGTTATCCGCTTCTGCTGATTTTCAAAAAACTGGCTTGTTGCTTTATCAAAACAGTAGCCTTCACTAAGAAGTCCTTCCACCACATTGTTTAGACCATGCAGGGTATACTGACGCCCCATGTAGCCTTCGGTTTTAGCTTTGATCAGGAATTCCACAAAATCAATGAAAAACCCGTCCTGAACCATATCTGCAACCACACGCTCTGCTGCATGATCACTTGGTATGGGCATTCCCTCTTTATAACCTGATCGTCTGTAAAAGTCGTATTTAGGATTAACCAGCTGGGCGAAGTTGATCATTTCTCCCACTGACAGGGAAAGCTGGAGGCACTTCATACAAGACCTGGTATTCCCACTTCGTATTTTCATTATTCTATTATACTATGGAATTGGTAAAGTAGTAAACCGTAGTTTGTTTTATCTAATATGGAATAGGTTTATTTTTAATGATTTATATTTTTAGGCAGGCAAAAAGGGATTAACTAAAATAATGGAATGCCCATATTGCATGACATTCCATTATTTGTGCAAACTTTGCGCTATAGTAGCAACGAATCAATTTGGTTTCTTTTTAATTCTATTTTATTGATCCATTACTCTTCTCATTACTTCTCGAACATAATCATAGTCTCTATCCCGCATTCTTATGAATCTAGGCTCTTGATCTGGTGGTATGTTATACATATTCTGGAAGTAAGTTAGATCATTATAAGAAAGGAAAAAATTTCTTACATCTCTCTTTACACTGTTTGGTAGGTCTCTGCGTATAGCCATTACTGAAGGTGGAATTCTAGGGGACTTGTGGATAACTCTAAAATCATTTTCATTTACCCGTCCGGTTCTGACTTCAGTTGCAAGAGCCGCAGAAGAAATAGCTATTGCATCAACTCTTCTCTCTGTTAATAACATGGGCAAGCCAAGCACTTGTCTATTTGACCACTCTATTCTGGAGAAGAATCTGCCAGGGTTGCGTAAATCTTCAACAGTAGTTCCTGGATTAGCATTCATTATTTCCAACATTGGTACAAAGAAACCTGATGTTGAATTTGGATCAACAAAGCCGAAAACCCTGCCTCTAAGATCTGTTAATGTTCTAATATCGCTGTCTGCTCTTACAAGTATCCAGGAATAGAAACCAGCTCTACCTCTATCGCCAAACGCAGTGGGTGATGCCAAGGCTTCTGCAAATTCGCTTGCTAATACATATGTTACAGGTCCATGGAAAACAATATCTACTTCACCCCTTCGCTGAGCTTCCACTGCAGCATAATAATCAGGAATAAATACGTCTGATACTGGAATCCCAAGTGCTTTACTCATAGCTTCTTCCAATAAAGTCCTGTATGGAGCTTGCGCTGGAAATGCCTGGTTTGGAAGGTAGCCTATCCGCAACTCTGTTACACTTCCACTTGTACCTGTACCCGCACATCCTGTGGTAAAAGCAAAAATACTAAAAATCGCAATGACCACTATAACTGTGGAAAAGCGTTTTTTCACAAAATTCATTCTAACCTCCGTTTTTTTAAAAAAATTAATTTCAATACTATATAAAAATAGTATTACATAAAAATTATCACACGGCATTTGGGAAAATACAAGAAATAATTTCCAGATTTCATTTTTTAAAAGGTAAGGCTAATAATTAGCCTTACTATTAGCCCCCCCCCCATGCGTAAAGGATTTTAAAGAAAGCTCCATCCAGCAAAATTGTCAGTAGAGTATTTAGTGTTAAAAGGTTATAGATTCACAATAATAAAAAAATATATTATATTTTATAAAGTTAAAAAAAGCATTGAAATAGTCTGTTTTTTGTATAGACATATAGATTGGATAAATATTTTAAACCAACCACTAAATAGCAGTGAAAGCAACTGTGTTTTACAATATGTACGGGTGAAAAATATCAAGGCTTTTTAATTGGCTACAGTCCCAGATAATACAGAACAATAAGAATCCGGGATAAAAAAACAAGACAACCCTTTAAGGAGATATATATATGTCAGAAAAAAAACTAGATACAGTACGCCACTCTATGTCACATGTAATGGCAGAGGCTGTGCTCCAGATGTTTCCGGATGCAAAAATAGCAATAGGACCTGCCATTGAAAATGGCTTTTACTATGATTTTGATCTTTCAAGGTCATTAAAAGAAGAAGACCTTTTGGAAATAGAAGAGAGAATGAGGAAAATTATTGCAGCAAAAACAGACTTTGTATGCAAAGTTGTCTCAAAAGAAGAAGCATTAAAACTTTTCACAGGACAAGATTATAAGATAGAGCTTATAAAAAACCTTTCAGGGGATGAACAGATATCTGTTTATACGCAGGGAATTTTTACAGATTTGTGCAGGGGGCCTCATGTAAAAAATACATCAGAGCTTAATGCCCAGTCTTTTAAGCTCCTTTCAGTTGCCGGCGCATATTGGAGAGGCGATGAAAGCAGACCAATGCTTCAGAGGATATATGCAACAGCATGGGAAAATCCCAAAGATTTAAGGCTTCATCTCCAGCATATTGAAGAAATGGAAAAACGCGACCACAGAAAGCTTGGCAAAGAGCTTGACCTTTTTTCTCTGCATGAAGAAGCAGGGGCTGGTCTTGTTTACTGGCACCCTAAAGGCTCGAGAATAAGAGTTGCCATAGAAAATTTCTGGAGAGATGAACATCTTAAAAATGGATATGAAATGATTTTTTCTCCCCATGTCGGGAAATCGTGGTTGTGGGAAACTTCGAATCATCTTTATTTCTATAACGAAGGGATGTATCCGCCAATGGTTATGGATAATGCAAACTATTATGCAAAACCAATGAATTGTCCGTTTCATATTATGATCTACAATAACAAAAAAAGATCTTACCGCGAGCTTCCGTGCAGATGGGCAGAACTGGGAACTGTTTACAGGTATGAGAAATCAGGTGTTCTTCACGGTCTTATGAGGGTACGCGGATTTACGCAGGACGATGCGCACATATTTTGCACTCCTCAGCAGATGGAAGAAGAAATACTGACAGTTTTGCGCTTTAGCCTTAAGATGCTTAAGGGTTTTGGATTCAGTGAAATTACTGCATACCTTTCAACAAAACCGGAAAAAAGTGTTGGGGAGCAGGAAAAGTGGGATGCAGCTACTGCATCTCTCAAAAAAGCAATAGAAGCAGAAAATCTTGAATATGAGATCGACGAAGGGGGCGGCGCTTTTTATGGTCCAAAAATTGATTTGAAAATAAAAGATGCAATGGGCCGTGCTTGGCAGCTTTCAACTGTACAGTTTGATTTTAATGAACCTGAGCTTTTTAAAATGACTTATGTAGATAACGATGGAGCAGAGAAGCGGCCATACATGATTCACCGCGCTCTTTTGGGTTCTATCGAAAGATTTTTTGGAGTACTTATAGAGCACTATGCAGGGGCATTTCCTGTATGGCTTTCCCCTGTTCAAGCTGTGGTTATCCCTGTTGCGCCTGCTTTTGATGATTACGCGAAAAAAGTTGAAGAAGCATTTAAAGAAAAAATGATCCGGGTTGAGTCTGATTTAAGTGACCAAAGAATGAATGCGAAAATCAGAGATGCGCAGAATGAAAAAATTCCATACATGATTGTTTGCGGGGAAAAAGAGGTTGAAAGTAATTCTGTTTCCATAAGATTAAGAACAGGAACGCAAAAGAATGCGATCCCGCTTGCAGAAGCAATCTCTTTTATAGAAAACAAAATTGCGAACAAAGAAGTTATTTAAGCAGTCTTGAAGGTGGCTAATGCAACATCGGCAACGTAATAAAAATAGTCCGGGCGTATGGCCTGCTTACAGATATTTTTTTATTGGGCCGCCTGTAACACGAGCGTGCAGCTCAACATAAGGCTTGATGGGACTCATGTTAAGCTTTGGAAAAAGCACCTCTTCCACCTGGAAAAAGCCTGCATCAGACTTCATCTGTATTTCGATTTTTATTGGCTTTCCAGTTCCCTGCTTTATTACAAGGCTCTCGATAGCTGCTGAAGAATATTGGTGGATATCTCCCACTTTTGCGTCATGTGAGAGTAGGGCAGGGATCCTGGCTCTCCCTTTCTCCATGTCTGCGCCATCAGCAATGAGGATTATCCCTGCTTCGAGGCTGTTGACCTTGACGATCCCCATGTGTCCCACAATACACTCAATGCAAAGACCGCGCAGCAGAACCTGCTTGCGTATATCTTGCGGGTATAACATTTCCAGAAAGCGGCTCACTATTGGCAGGGCAAGAGGAACTCCCAGGTTTTCGTGGTTCATACGCGTCACGCACATTCCAATATCGTGCATAAGCCCTGCCAGAATAAGCGCTGCGCGGGAGTCATCGTAGGAGCCTGCCCCTTCTTGCTCCAGGCTTAAAGGGATACCAGCCTCGTGGAGAAGCTCCGCAAGAGTGAGCGCATTGAGTACAACCTTGCGCATGTGGACAGGACCGTGGTCATTGTACTTGAGCCGCATAATGGAAACCGCGTTTGCGCATTCCTGGTAAGCATTGAGCTCCGGGTCTTTCAGAATAACTTCTGCAAAATTCGTAAGGGAGCTTCCCTTTAATTTCTGGAGTATGGCGCGTTCGATCGCTTCTTTTTTGGGTGATTTTGTCATGGTCAGCATTATAGAAAAATAAAGGGAAGAAGTAAATCATATTGCGCAAGTGTTGACAAAAAATCAGTTTCTGCTACAATAAAGAAATCCAAATCAAGTACGGAGGTTATGGTGAGCTTGCGAAAAATTGACAACCCGGACAGCGACCCTTACAGTAGTAAGAACTATGCTGCGAGCTTACCAGAAACAGCCGCTTCCTGTCGCTAAAATGCGTATTTAAGCAAAAGTTTTTTCTGTAAAAGCTCTTATTGTCCGGTGTCCTTAAAATGTTCAGCGTAAGCCAAAGGATACCAAAATGAAGAAAGAAGAAATTTTATCAACTATTACCGGCGGCCCTGCTGACACAACACAGCTAAAAGACGTACTTTCCGAAGTGAACACCATGAATACTGCGGACATAGCCGAAGTTTTTGAAGATCTGCACGAGGGACAACTTATCCAGATGTTCAGAATTTTGCCCAAAGCCATTGCAGCAGATGTTTTCGCTTTTATGGACAGTGACCATCAGCAGCACATCATTGAAGCTCTTACCCATACAGAAATCAGCGAGATTATGGACAAGTTATTCGTGGACGATGCCGTAGACTTTCTCGAAGAAATGCCAGCTAACGTAGTCAGGCGGGTATTGAAAAATGTTCAGAGAGAAAAGCGAAAAATAATCAATCAGATTTTAAGGTATCCGGATGATTCAGCTGGCAGCATTATGACCACGGAGTTTGTGGATTTAAGCGAAGATGCCACAGTTAAAGAAGCCTTTGATACTATCCGCAAAATCGGCCTTAACAGCGAGACCATATATAACTGTTATGTAATGCGCAAAGACAGGACGCTCGTGGGGGTGATCTCTGCAAAGACACTTATGCTTTCCCGCCCCAGAGACCGTATCGGCGATATAATGGATACAAACGTTGTTTTTGCCTACACTACCGATGACCAGGAAACCATTGCTGACCAGTTCCAAAAATACGGTTTTTTGGCTATGCCTGTAGTTGATAAGGAAAAACGGCTGGTTGGCATTATTACTGTTGACGACATTGTAGATGTTATTATTGAGGAACATACCGAAGACATTGAAAAGATGGCAGCTCTTGTCCCATCGGACGATCCATATCTTAAAACAAGTATTCTTCGACATTCAAAAAACCGTTTTGTGTGGATGCTAATCCTTATGCTTTCTGCGACCATAACAGGAACTATTATTTCAAGCTTTGAAGATGGACTGATGGTTCTCCCCATCCTTATGTCATTTATCCCTATGCTTATGAATACAGGGGGTATTGCAGGTTCTCAGTCATCAACCCTGATCGTTCGCGGTATGGCAGTAGGTGAAATAAATTTAAAAGATATTGCCATCGTATTATGGAAGGAAATACGCATAGGAATGTTATGCGGACTTGGGCTTGGGCTGGTTAATTTTATTAGGGTTTTTATTATGAACAACCAGGATGTACTGCTTTGTCTTACCATAACCTTATCGTTGTTCTGTACGATTCTTATGGCAAAAACCGTTGGCAGTGTTCTCCCTATTTTCGCAAAACGCCTTAAAATTGACCCTGCTATTATGTCAGCGCCACTACTCACCACTATAGTTGACGCAGTTTCGCTTATAATTTACTTTTCATTCGCAAAGATAATTTTTGGACTGTAAACCATTCTTATACAAGCAGTGTTTGGTAACAAACATTGTTTGGCGACTTTGACACAAAGCTTGCCTTTGACTTGACAATATTTGCTTTTTATTATTAGAGTTTTAGTATGAGTTTGGCAAATATTTTAACAGCAAGCAGGATTGTGTTGTCTCCAGTTTTTCTGCTTATATTTTTTCTTCCTGAATATACAAAAACAAACCCTCTTGTGATTGCAATAGTTTTATGGGTTCTGTTCATTTATATGGAACTATCAGACCTTTTTGATGGAATGGCTGCCCGTGCTACAAATACTGTTAGCGATTTAGGGAAAATATTTGACCCTTTTGGGGATGTAATCAGCAGAATAACATATTTCTTGTGTTTTATGAAAATAGGAATAATGCCTGTTCTTGTTTTTGCCATAATAATGTACAGGGAATTTATAATACTTTTTATAAGAATACTTGCCATGAAAAAAGGGTTTGCAATGGGCGCAAGGGTAGGGGGAAAGCTAAAAGCATGTAGCTATGCATTGGCAGGGATTTTTGGCCTTCTTTATGTTTCTATTATAAGAACTGATTTGTTTATAGCATTTTCTGACCCAATTTTAGCTATTGCAAAGATTTTCTTCATACTTTCAGCAGTTGCCGCGTTTTTATCCCTTGTAGATTATCTGCTTATGCTCAGGAAAAAGTTCTCCAAATAAATAATAATGACCCCATTTTTAAGGCGTTGTATTACAATTATACAAATTTGTATAAGTAGTGCATTTTTGGAAAAAGAAATTGACTTATTTTGATAGAATTGGAACAATAAACTGAAATAAAAAAAATGTGTTATATGTACATATAACAACTTAATCAAAAACAATCTAAAAACTAAAGGTGGTTCTGTTGTGTCAAAAATGGTAGAAATACGCTGGCATGGACGAGGTGGGCAAGGTGCTAAGACAGCATCACTGCTTTTAGCCGATGCTGCGTTCAACACTGGCAAATATGTGCAGGGTTTCCCTGAATACGGACCTGAACGCATGGGTGCTCCCATATCTGCGTTCAATCGCATTAGCGAGGAGCGCACTACGCTGCACTCCAACATCTACGAACCCGATTATGTCGTTGTTGTAGATGCAACGCTTTTGTCGGCAGTAGCGGTGACAAGCGGCCTTAAAAAAGAAGGCGCTATCATCATTAATTCCAATAAATCCCCTGCGGATTTAAAGCCTCTTTTGGATGGCTACGAAGGCCGAGTCTACACTATAGACGCGGGCAAAATCTCCCAAGAGGAATTAGGCAGGAATTTCCCCAATACCCCTATGTTGGGTGCTGTGGTAAAGGTTAGCGGAGTTATCCCCGAAGATAAGTTCATCGCTGACATGGAGCAATCTTTTAAACATGCATTTGCCTCAAAAACTCAGGTAATTGAGGGCAATATGAAGGCGTTAAAGCGCTCAATGCAGGAGGTAAAAGGACTATGATTTATGTAAAAGACGCATATTTAAATCTTTCTTGGAAAGAAATTGATCCGGGTGGGACTATTCTCAAGGCAGGAACCTCACTGGAGATTAAAACTGGAGATTGGCGCATTATGATTCCGGGTTTTGTAGCAGAAAAGTGCAAGCAATGCTTGCTTTGCTTCCCTGTTTGTGCAGACAGCGCGATTCCTGTAAAGAATGAAAAACGCCTTGATTTTGAATTTAAGCACTGCAAAGGCTGCGGCGTATGCTATAAAGTTTGCCCATTTGGTGCGATTACTTTTGTAAAGGAGGATAAATAATGGGAATTCGTGAAAGACTTGCTGGCAACGAAGCAGTTGCAATTGCCCTAAGGCAAATAGATTTGGATGTTTTGCCTGCGTATCCTATAACGCCATCAACAGACGTTCCAATGTATTATTCACAATACGTAGCTGATGGTAAGGTTAAAACAGAGTTTGTAGCAGTAGAATCTGAACACAGTGCTATGTCTGCTTGTATTGCGGCAGCAGCTTGTGGTGGACGTACAGCTACCGCGACCTCCGGTCCTGGCCTTGCACTCATGTGGGAGCTTCTCTACGTTGCTTCTGGTACCCGTGTGCCTATAACACTTGCTGTTATTAACCGCGCTATGAGTGCTCCTATTAACATAAACAACGATCACAGCGACTCTATGGGCGCAAGAGATACTGGTTGGATACAACTCTACTCAGAGAACAATCAGGAAGCTTATGATAACCATATTATGGCATCACGCATTAGCGAACACAAAGATATAATGCTTCCAATCATGGTTTGTCAGGACGGTTTTATTACTTCTCACGCTATTGAAAACATTGAGCTCCTTGAAGATGATAAAGTAAAAGCATTTATTGGTGAATATAAACCAGCATGGTCGATGATCGCAGGCAAGCCTGTATCAGTAGGTCCACTGGATATTCCACAGTTCTATACAGAACACGCATACCAGAGAGCGCAAGCTATGAAAAACTCCAAAAAGGTTATTCTGGACGTGTTTAAGGAATTTGGCGCTCTTACCGGACGCAAGTACGACCTCTTTGAGGAATACAAGATGGAAGATGCTGAAAGGGCTATTATTGTCCTCAATTCCAGCGCTGGAACTGCAAAATGTGCATGTGACGCTCTTCGTGCAAAGGGAGAAAAAGTAGGAGTTATTAAACTTCGCGTTTTCCGCCCATTTCCACTTGAAGAACTTGCAAAAGCTCTTTCCCATGTTAAAGCTGTTGCAGTTATGGATAAAGCAGAATGCTTCTCTGCAATTGGCGGGCCTGTTTTCGCAGATGTGCGCACTGCTTGCTATGACTTGGAAAAACGTCCACAAATTATCAATTACATTTACGGTCTTGGTGGCCGCGATGTACGCCTTGAGGACTTTACATTTGTTTACAACAAGCTGGATGAGGTTGTCAAAACAGGAAAATCCGGTGAAATTTATCGCCATCTCGGCGTGAGGGGGGTATAAGATGTCATTTAATCTTAAGAAAGAAGCTTCTAAGCCGGAGCGTTTTGTTGGAGGACACCGCTTGTGCGCGGGTTGTGGAGCCGGAGTTGCGGTACGCGGAGTTCTTCGCGCACTGAACGAAGAAGATAAATCGGTTTGCGGTGTTGCGACCAGTTGTCTTGAGGTTTCAAGTTACTTGTATCCGTTTACCGCATGGCAGGAAAGTTATATCCACTCTGCTTTTGAAAACGTAGCAGCTACGATAAGTGGTGCAGAAGCTGCTTATAAAGCCCTTAAAAATAAGGGGAAAATGAAAGAATCCTACAAATTCATTGCTTTTGCCGGAGACGGTGGAACATACGATATTGGTTTCCAGAGCCTTTCAGGAGCTATGGAACGCGGTCATGACATGGTATATGTTTGTTACGATAACGAAGCATACATGAACACTGGTTTACAGCGTTCATCAGCTACTCCCAAGTTTGCGGAAGTATCTACTGCACCAGTAGGATCAGTTATTCCTGGTAAAATGCAGCATAAAAAAGATCTCACCGAGACTATGGTAGCGCATAATGTTCCATACATTGCTCAAACTACATTTGTTGGCAATTGTAAGGATATGCACGAAAAATCATATAAAGCACATTACACTCCTGGTCCGGCGTTTTTGAACATTTTAGCGCCTTGTCCACGCGGATGGCGTTATCCGCCAGAAGAGTTGATGACTTTGTGTAAGCTTGCGGTAGAAACTTGTGTATGGCCGCTCTACGAGGTTATTGATGGAGAGTGGAAGCTTTCATATGAACCAAAAACCAAGTTGCCAGTTACAGATTATCTGAAGCTTCAGGGCCGTTTTAGCCATATGTTTGAAAAAGGCGCTGAGTGGATGATTGAAGATTTCCAAAAATTCACAGATAAAAAATGGGAAAGACTTCTCAAAAAATGTAAGTAACACTACTAAGTAAGTTAATTACTTTGATTTTTACGGGGGCTGTAGCAATACAGCCCTTATTTTTTTGATAGTGTGAATAAATCATACGTTTTTTGAGATATAAAAGTAAAGAAATTATCTTTCTGATAAAAGGAGTCTTAGGAATTCCGGTCTAAAGAAAAGATGTAATAAATTTTGTGATATTGCATGGCTTTTATCATTTTCATTTGAATCATCTTTGCTTAAATTTATTTTAGGCAAATTATTATCAAAAGAATTTATGATCTTAAAAAATGTGGTTGCAAATGATCTGAATGAAAAATAATCTGCTAATTTCAAAGGGTCATAATTTTGTTTAGTTTTTATTGTTTTTAGTAATTTTTCTGTTAAACTGCTGTTTAATGCTTTTACTTCTTTTTTATAAACTTTATCATGTGAAACTTTAGTAAGAATTTCTATTTGTAAATATACTGGTAAGTATGAGAAATCAACTAAGTCACGGTTTAAGATAGAATCTATTTGATGCAATGCCAGATCAATGCAGTTCTTTTCCATGATTTTTGTATATCTTCTTATACTGTCAAAATATAGCTGCTTTATTTTTTCTCTGTCATTCTGCTTTACAGGAACAGTAACAAAATCATAAAAAAACGATGCGGTATTTTTAAATACATCGCTAAACCCTTCCTGTATATCAAGGTATTTTGTTATTACAGGCTTACTCCATAATAGAGAATCAATCATGTGATATCCAAACCCTTCCATAATGGAAGAGGATATTACAAAGTCCGAAGCGCTTACTATATTTTCAAAAGGGACAGGCTCCCCATATATTTTACTTCCGCATCCCCATATTCCAGGGATATATCCTTTTTCAAAACATTCTTTTACAGTGTCGGAATATTTTAGCTCCTGGGTTGAAACTCCGGGTAAAGTTACAATAAGGTTAAAACCTCTGTTTGTTATTTTTGCAAGCAGCGCTGCTTCAAGTATGTTTTTTCTCCGTATTGTTCTTACTGGATATAAGGCAAAAGGGTTTTCCGGATTAAGGGCAGGGAAAAATTTTTTGAATTGCTCTACAAGTTTTTCTTTGCATACCTTTTTTTTCTGTAAATATTCTGATGTATCTGTTTGAGTTATTACTCTTTTTGTAATAGCGCTTTTATTTTTGCTATCCTGACTAAGCTCTTTGCTAAGTCCGGAAACAGGGTCATATAAAAGCCATGACATATTGTCAGGCATTCCTGCTTCTTTAAGATATCGTTCATCTCGCGCATTTATTGTTACATATCTGACATTATTTATGAGAGGGTAGATTGTATATTCTGTTTCCACAAGAATGCGGTAATTGTCAGGGCGGGCACATTCAGGAAAATCATGTATTTGCAGAATAGCATTTTGGTTATTATTTTTTTGAAGATATTCTGTTATTACCCGTGTGAAAACAGGATTTTTACCAAGATGATAATTGTGTGTCCACCAGATAAAGCCTTCATATTTTTTAAATAATAGAAGTATTTTTTCTTCGATTTCCTGCTCATTATATTTGTCATTATCTGATGAATAATCTACAGTATTGTCAACATCATATTTTATAACAGTATCTGTTTTTTCTTTTATGATTTTTTCCTGGATTATACTCTCCAGGTTTTCTTCTCTTCCGGATATAAATACAATTTCCTCTACAATGAAGGAATTTAAAGAAGCATATTTTATTATTGCATTTACTGCATTTACTGCAACAGTAGTTATGCCTCCAGGGAGAAAATGATAATGAAATAGTGCAATTTTTACTTTTCTCATTTACAAAAAGTTAAAAATTAAAAAGCTTGCCTATTATCTTTTTAACTTTTAATTACCAATTAACCTCACCAGACTCAATACAATAATGAGCGCCCAATACTTTTGCTTTCATTTTTTTAACTATTTTATTTTTACCGATCTGTTTGACAACATAATCTACATTTGCATGGATCGCTTCATCAGCGTCTTTGCATTTTTTAACCGCAGGATTAATTGTGTTAAGAAGCGCCTGCAAATTTTCTGAATATTCACCGCCATTATAAGCGCTTATAACTGCTCCGCAGGAACTATGGCCAACAACAACAACCAATGGTGTTTTAAGATGCCCAACTGCGAATTCAATAGACCCTAATGTTGTTGCATCTGCAATATTTCCAGCATTTCGGATTACAAAAATACCACCAAGCTTCTGGTCAAAGTAGATTTCCGGTGCAGTACGGGAGTCAGAACAAGTAAGAACAACAGCAAAAGGTTGTTGCCCACTCTTTAATATTTTTCTGTCCTTTGTATGAGTGTCCTTCTTAATAGTCAGGTCTTTAAGGTATCTTTTATTTCCTTCTTTTAAGAATTTTAGCGCTGTTTCCCAATCAGTTATTCTCTCGCCTGGATCATGTATATCACCAGTTCCATTGGAGTTATTTGTAGTACCGCAGCAACCACCCGTAGGTAATAATATTAAATCAATTAAGTTTTTCATTTTTTTTCCATCTCTTTTTATTAGAATCTATCCAATAATGAAAAACATTATGGACAGGCTATTTAAAGCATTAATTATAGTTATTGTCTATATATTAATTGAATATTTATAGATTTTTTATATTTTGTCAAAGTTTGCTGAATGTTTCAAGATAAAAAATAAACTTGCTATCTTTAAGACAAATAGTGAAAAAAAACGCGCTATTGCAATTTGGGCTGGATTAATTATAAGGCTATTTCGTGGTATTGCAAAAGTTTGTGTATATGTTGTATAGTACAGCAATTATAATTTTTAGATAAGGAGCGCGTGATATGATGACAATTTTATCGTTGTTGCCAATAATCAGTCTACTATTGTGTTTAATTGTTATTAAGGTTTCAGTGGCAAAAGCTGGAGCCATTTCTTTGACTATTGCTCTTGCTATTGCTTTTGGTTTTTTTGGATTATCAACGTTTGGCTTGTCTATTGCTGTGGGAAAAGCTCTGTCGCTGGCATTGTTTGTCTCACTGATAGTATGGTGCGCGCTTTTTCTCTATCATTTGGTTGATGATTTCAAAGCTATTGATGTTATAAATAAAAACATCGTCATATTCATAGAAGATAAGTTTGTAGCATTTGTGCTTCTTGCTTGGCTCTTTACTGGATTGCTGCAAGGTATGGCAGGCTTTGGTGTGCCTATAGTTATTGTTGCCCCTATTTTGATTGCTCTTGGGTTTGACAAAATAAAGTCGCTGGCTGCGGCATTGCTCGGACACTCTTGGGCTGTTACGTTTGGTTCTATGGGAGCTGCTTTTTTTATCATTCAGATGATCACAGGTATTCCGCCAGAAGATTTAGGCATACCAATGTGGATATTCAACACGATTGCCCATTTAATGACTGGTATTGGTGTTTGTTGGTTATATGATGGAATGAAAGGGGTAAAAAAAGGGATATCGTATGTATTGCCAGTGTCCGCTGTTATGGCAGTTGTGCAATATTTTACCATTTTCTTTGGTATGTACTCGCTTGCTACTTTAACTACAGCATTGTCAGGGCTTGTGACAATGTTTCTTTTGTACAAGATACGGACAAAAGCAAAGGCTGCAGGTGGTCTATACGCAGGCTCATTGACTTTGGGACAGTCAGTATTGCCTTATGCAGTTATCCTTGGATTATCATTGGTGTTTATATTATTGCCATCATGGCTCAGGGATATTTCGCTTTCATTCAGGTTTCCCGGGTTTGAGACAGGTTTGGGATATGTGGTTCAGGCAGAAGCAGGCTATGCAAGGATGAGGCTGTTTGGCCATCCTGCTGTTAAGTTGCTCTGTGCTGCTTTGGTTGCAGTTATTATATACAAACGGGCAAAGGTATGGGATACAGGTGTTTTCAAAGGCGCAGTTAAAAAGACTGTTAAAAAAGGAATTCCTGCAACTCTTGCGCTTTTGGCTTTGGGAAATATGTCTTTGATCATGATGGATTCAGGCATGATGCATAGGCTTGCTTCTGACACAGCTACTCTAATGGGCCGGTTTTATCCTCTTGCTGCGCCATTTTTCGGCGTACTTGCCAGCTTTTTGACAGGTAACAACACCAATTCAAATGTTTTGTTTGGCGCTTTTCAGCAAACAATAGCATTGCAGCTGGGTGTAAGCGATGCGGTGATGTCTGCGGTGCAGTCAATATCAGGAGCAGTAGGCGTAGCGCTTGGTCCAACACTCATATTGATGGGTGCGATCGCGACAGAGCAGGTTGGGAAAGAATCATTGATTTACAAAAAACTCATTGGTATCGTATTATTGATTGCTCTTGTAATGGGGATTGTAAATTTTATATTGCTGGGAATATTAAGCCATTAGCATAGATTTTATAAACCACCTTGACTGAGCCTCAAGTAAGGTGGTTTATGCCATATATATAAAGTATAGCTTTGAGTTTTGACGGGCTGATTTTATCTTTGCTGATTTTTTGGGAGGTAACGCCCAAGTTTGTCAAGTAATTCATTGATATCGATCGGCTTTCCAATATGGTCATTCATGCCTGCCAAAAGACATTTCTCAATATCTTCTTTGAATACATTTGCTGTCAGAGCAATTATAGGGATTGCTTTTGCTTTTGGGTTATTGAATGACCGGATACGGCGCGTTGCTTCATACCCATCCAGGCCCGGCATCTGAACATCCATAAGGATTATATCGTAAAGGTCTGGATTTTCAACAAACTTATTGACTGCCTCAATACCGGTTTTCGCGCAGTCAATTTTGAGCGACATAGGTTCAAGCATTGCCTGTACGATCTCTCGATTTATCTCCACATCTTCTGCAAGCAGTATGCGGCGCCCTTCAAAATTAATATAAGCATGAAACTGTGAGTCGTCCACTTGTTTTTGTATATGCCCTACACTCTCGTTTATGATATCTGCTATTGAGGAAGAAAATAATGGCTTGGAGATGAATTTATCAACTCCTGCGGTTCTTGCTTCTGCCTCGATTGTGTTCCACTCAGCAGCTGAAATCATGATTATAACAGATTTGCCGGGTGCAGATGTTTTTTCTTTTAATTCTTTTGTTAGTTTTATGCCATTGATGCCTGGCATTTTCCAATCAATAAAATAAATATTGTAGGCGCCCTTTTGTTCGACAAGTGTAAGAGCCTCTTCGCCGCTCGCTGCAATATCGCATGAAATACCGAATTCCTGCATAAGCCGCATAAAGAATGCTAAAATATCATTGTCATCATCCACTACCAGAATGCGGACATTGTCCAAACCAATATCTGAATCCAAAAGCGTGCGTTTTTTATTTGTACCCTTCTGTGCCTGTATCGTAAAGCTAAAAGAAGAGCCTTTATTGAGCTCAGACTCAACCCAAATATTACCGCCCATAACTTCTACTATGTTTTTGGAAATTGAAAGGCCAAGACCTGTACCCCCGAATTTCCGTGTTGTGCTTGATTCTGCTTGTTGAAATGACTGGAACAAACGGGACTGCTGTTCTGGACTTATGCCGATTCCTGTATCAGTCACAGTAATTTTAATTGTACAGATGCCGTTATCTTCGCTTAATAGCCGGGTATCAAGGTGAATGGATCCATTTTCTGGCGTAAACTTTACAGCATTACCAAGCAGATTTGTAATAACTTGAGCCAGGCGCTGGCTGTCTCCGATCAGCGTATTGGGAATGGTTTTATCTATATGCACTGAGAATTTTTGCTGTTTTTTGTCAATGCGAAAGTTCACGACATTCACAACTCTTTGAAGCATTCTTTCAAAATCAAATTCTTCTGAGTCGAGTTCAAATTTGCCTGCTTCGATTTTTGACATATCCAAAATATCATTTATTATACCAAGCAGATACTTGGAAGCATCGTCAATTTTTGTAAAACAGTACTTCATCTGCTCTATATTGGAAGAAGCTTTTCCAATGGAAGTCATGCCGATTATGGCATTCATTGGTGTGCGAATTTCGTGCGACATATTCGAGAGAAAATCACTTTTGGCGCGGTTTGCCTGCTCTGCTATTTCCTTTGCTTTTGCGATCTCTGTTATGTTATGCATAAGCAAAAAAACACCAATAAAAACAGTATTTTTTTTATAGAGAGGCAGTACATAGACCGCATATTTACCAATATCAATGGAGACTTCAAAATTTTTCTTAGCATTAGTCTCACTGTGGTTTAAAATTATATTCTTTAGTTGAGAGGTTACTTCTTTTGTAAAAACAGAAGGGTGGTATCTTTCTATAATATTATCAAGATCGCGCCCCTGTAGCAGAGAAACATCATTGATATCGATAATTTTAACTATAGATTGGGAACCCAACAGGAATTTTAAGTTTTCGTCAAAAACAAAAATAATATCAGGACTTGATTTCAAAAGCAGATGGACATATGTTTCCTGCATTGTTTTTTCATCGGCAATTATTTTGTTAAGCCTTGCCTGAGTATCAGCATTCAGCCTGTTGATCTCATTACGCTTCAAAAGTGTTCTGAGTTCCCGTGCAAGCTTGTTTTTTTCAATTTCAGTAGCTTTGAGTTTTTGCGTCAGTTCATTGTACTCGCTTCTTGAAACAAATTCGCTTTCATTGGCGCCCAACATAATCTTTCCTCATTTTCCTGGTTCGTACCTCTTATAATTTAATAGATAGATAATAACATTAAATTATAAGGATAACTAGCGAGTAATTATGGAATCTGTTGGTTGGTATGCAATTCCTGACCAGGGTCGGGCTGATTTCACCGCCTGCATAGCCCATAATAAAGGGAATTTCGGAGCGAATCGTATCCACCACGGTTTCCAACTCCATAAGAGGATTACCGCACATTGTCATCATACGGCGGGCAATACATGAAAATAAAAGAACTCCATTGACATCAGACAAGTCGTTTAGTTGCTCGATTTTTTGACGCGTTGCCAGCAATACATCATCAGGCTTGCTTGTTAATAAGGTAAAGGTAGAGCCTTCATCAACATTGCCGCGGAAGATTGCTGTTCCATCCTCTCCAAAAAGAGCAATTCCACGGATAACCGGTATACCGTCATAATCCGCGCGCTTTTTTTGGTCGATCGCGAATGGTACAAGATTAAAATTGTTAGCAAAGTTGCCGTTGTCCACGAACCCAATACTATCAAAATATTTAAGTGCGTTTATATTATTGATTTCATGCACAAGAGAGCCGCTTGATTTTGTTATTTCCCCTTTGTAGGGTGTAGCTTTGTTTTCTGGAAATGTTCCGACAATAAAGCGGGGGTTTATATTGCCGTAGCACAAAATAAATGACATTGCTGTTCTATGATTTTCACCTTTATAGATGGTCTCGCTTAAGTCATAAGTGAGTGTATCATCTACAGCAATAGTTCCAAATATTGGTATATTTGGGATGTTTTTTTGCACTGCGTCAACATAAGAATCTCCTGAATACTTAAGGATAAGTGGGGGGAATATAAGGGCAAGCTTTGGTGATTCGGAAACACCTGTTGTAGCTTTATCAATAGCAGTTTTGATTGGTCCATCGATATTTTCTTCTAATCCCTCTGTCATGCCTGTTTTGAACCAAACATCATCCGAAGTAATCACAAAAATAGTCAGGATAAGTTCGCCAGCAGCGCCATTTACAGCTTGCGCAGATGTTGTAATCCCTGCTAAATCAAAGGGCAATTTTTCGCAAATATGCTTTACAACGTTGCTGGTGATAAATTCAGGATGACACAAGATGACCCCTACTGAGTGTTCAAGAAGTGATATTTTTTCATCAAGCTGGGTTTTTATTTCTTTAAAAGCTGCTTCCGGGTCGTCAATTTCATAAGTGCAAACACTCGCACACTTTAGCATTATAATGCCCCCTGTTTTTAATGCGTATTAATATATTATAAGTTAATATTGCTTAATTTCAACACGTTATTTCAGATATATTGTTGATTTATCATAAATATAAACTCGACAATTAGCTTTTTATGTATTAAAATTGTTATTATGAATTACTCAACTATAAAAAAGCTTATTTGTTTTATTTATAATGTTGAAGAAGATAATAAAGTTGTTTCTTCAATAATGGCTATGCTTAAGAAAAAAGCTGCAAAAATAAAGATGCCTGAATGGTTCTCGTCTCTTTCTCCTTCTGAAAGAGAGTTGCCGCTTGATCATAAAGATTCGGTCCTTATAACTTATGGCGACCAATTTAGTGGAAAAGAAGAAATGCCGTTAAAAGTTTTAAAGAAATTTATTAAACAGTATATAGGCAATTCCATATCAACAATACATATATTGCCATTTTATCCATATTCATCTGATGATGGCTTTTCTGTAATAGATTACAAAGCTGTAGACCCTAAACTTGGAACATGGAAAGATGTTGCAAGTATTGGAAAATCCCATAAGTTGATGGCAGATCTTGTCCTTAATCATTGTTCTGCAAAAAGCGTGTGGTTTAAAAAATTTCTTAAGTGGGACAAGAAGTACAAAGATTTTTTTATAACAGCAGACCCTAATACAGATCTTTCAATGGTATTCAGACCCCGCGCGCTTCCTCTTTTAACTCCATATGATACAGCAGATGGCAAAAAATTTGTTTGGACAACTTTTAGCGCAGATCAGGTTGATTTGAACTTTGCAAACCCGGAAGTATTGAAAGAAATGCTCTCAATTTTTCTTTTTTACATAAAAAACGGTGTAAGTATTGTACGCCTTGATGCTATAGCTTATTTGTGGAAAGAGACAGGACACACTTGCCTTCATCATGAAAAAACTCATGCTGTTGTAAAACTTTTCCGGGAAGTTGTGAAAATTTTTACACCTTGGGTTATTATTATAACAGAGACAAATGTACCGCATAAAGAGAATCTTTCATATTTTGGAAATGGGAATGATGAAGCCCAAATGGTATACCAGTTTGCCCTTCCTCCGCTGGTTCTTGATGCTCACATAAGGGAAGATGCTAACCATCTTAGGAACTGGGCATCTGATCTTAAGAATTTTTCAGATACTACTACTTTTTTTAATTTCCTTTCATCGCATGATGGAATTGGTGTTCTCCCCTCAAGAGGTATTTTAAGTTCCGAAGAAATTGAAAATATGATTTCTGCTGTCAAGGACAGGGGTGGTCGTATTTCATATAAAGCGGTAAAAGATGGGCAAGTTCCCTATGAAATGAATATAAATTATCGCTCTGCAATAACAGGCAATCTGCAGAAGAAAGATCTGCATAAAAAAGATGCAATAAATAAGTTTATTGCTTCGCAGGCTATAATGATTGCGCTGCAGGGTGTTCCGGGAATCTATGTCCATAGCATTATTGGATCATTAAATTATAGCAAAGGTGTTGAGATTACCAAAGCTAACAGAACAATCAACAGGGAAAAATTTGATTATAAAACTGTTAAAAAAGAGCTTGATGATAAAAAATCCAGCAGAACTATAATCCTTTCAAAATTTAAAAGATTGCTTGATGTTAAAAGAAAAGAAAAAGCATTTCACCCTCAGTCAGAGCAAATAATATTGCCGGGATCAGATAATCTTTTTGCTTTTTTAAAGATTCCCAAAGGTATTAAATCAAAGAAAAAATGCAGCATAAGCTTTGGCGCGGTTTTGTGTATTTATAATATGAGTGGAAAAATTCTAAAATATTCTCCTGAGTGGAAAAATTTTGATCTATCGGGTTCTGCCAAGTTTAAAGATATCATAACAGGTAAAAAATCCTCTGCTTTTGCAGTATCTGATGGTTCAATTAAGATTACTCTGCAGCCATGGGAATTTGCCTGGATAAAGATTTAAGGGATATAGCCTACGGTTTTTGCCAAAGCAAGTCCACTTATTCCATTGAGAAGTGGATTCCTATGTCATCTTATTGAAAAACAAACCTTCATGTTATCCCGTTGAAAAACGGGATCAACCATTTATCTGCTGGTCGTTAAGTAACCCTTTTTTCTTTTGATTTGCAATATATAAAGCATAGTTTTTGTCATGAAAAGCAATATGCCCAAATACCCAGTCTTTTAGGGTTCGAACAAAACTGTTGGGAACAAAATGTTTACCACTGTTGTAGTCCTGTGCAGCTTCAAGGATTTTTCCTATCAGTTCGTCATGCATTGCCTTATGTGCCGGATAATCAGGATAATTGATTCGCTTCAAAAGCTCCACTTCTGCGTTAAAGTGAAAGCGGACATATTCCACCATCTGTTGTAAAGCTTTTTTAAAAGCATCCTTAACCTTGTCAGGATCTCTGCCCATGCAGGTCTGGTAAAGATTATTGGTAAGATTAACAAGTTCTTTGTGTTGTTTGTCAATTAAATCTATGTTAGTGACAAACTTATTTTCCCAGACAACCAGTGCGCTCTTATCATGCCCGCCTATGGCGGCTTTTAGGTCTTCTTTATTTTTCATTGAAAAAGTGTATCACAACAAATCAAATCTGAAAAGTAAAACTTATTACATCCTGTATCTTGTTTGCCCCTGTAATTGCCATAACAAGCCTGTCAATGCCAAGCGCAACTCCTGAGCAATCAGGAAAATTTTTTGAAAATATTTCAGTATATGATTTGTCTATGTAATGATTCACAAGAGAGTTTTTCTTTAGATTTTCCTGTTCTTTAAAAAAAGCATCTATAATTGTTTTATCGGTTTCCTCTGTATAACAATTGGCAAGTTCAATTCCATTAACGTATAATTCCCATCTCTGGAACCATTTTCCATCTTCTGTTTTTTTTGCAAGACATGGAATTTGAATAGGATAATCTGTAACAATAACCGGCTTTTCCTTTGGAAGAGAAGGTTCGATAATTGAGACAAATATATAATTAAAAGCTTGTTCCCATGTATAGTTTTTTTTGTCTCCAAATCCTGCTTCTTTAATTGCTTCTGTTAAAAGTTCTGCGGTTTTAAACTTTTCCAAATCAATGCCAGTATGTTTCAGGAAAAGTTCTTTTACTGAAATTTTTAAGCATGGGGATTTAAGAAAATTGCAATTAAAAGCTGCAGCAAGTTTATCAAAAAGATTTTCTGTAATTATGATTGAGTCCTTGTAATCTGCGTTTGTACTATACCACTCAAGCATTGTAAATTCTGGATTGTGAAATCTCCCTGTTTGCTCTGAATTTCTAAAAGATTTTGTTATTTGAAAAATAGGCCCGCTCCCTTCTGCAAGTAGTTTTTTCATCCATATTTCCGGGGATGGGGTAAGATAAAACTCTTTTTCACTGCCATAAGGGTTTAGGGATTTTGTACTAAAAACTTCAAGATGAGATTCAGGAATAAGAGATGGAGATAAAACAGGGGTTTCGATCTCCAGATATCCTATATCTGAAAAATATTTTCTTATCTCTTTTATTATTTTATCTCTGTTTTTTAAAAAGGAAATTTTTGTCATAATATTTTATCTGTTTTAAATATAAAATGAATATTATTTTTTTGTAATATCAGTTTATAAAAATTATGTTATTATCTGTTATTAAGTTTTGGAAGCTTCTCCTCTGTGGAGGGGTAGCGCATAGCAACAGGGCGATCAATACCACGGAATAATAAGGAATCCAGCATGAAAACAGATGAAATAACAGGAAGCTTTAGAGTTTCCGCCATAGACCAGCTTCCTGAACATAATGGAGAGGGAAGGTTATTTACCCATATAAAAACAGGATGTGAAATTTATCATCTGTTTAATGAAGATAAAGAAAATCTTTTTTCTTTTATTTTTCGCACCATTCCTCTAAATAGCAAGGGTGTTCCCCACATTTTGGAACATTCAGTCCTCTCTGGTTCTGAAAAATTTCCTGTTAAAGACCCATTTGTGCAGCTTTTAAAAGGGAGTATGCATACGTTTCTTAATGCTATAACTTATCCGGATAAAACCATATATCCAGGAGCAACCATTGTAGAAGCAGATTATTTTAACTTAATGTCTGTATATGGGGATGCTGTGTTTTTTCCGCTCTTGCGCAAAGAGACATTTTTGCAGGAGGGGGTGCGTATTCAAAAAAATAGTGATGGAACGTATGAGTATATGGGCGTGGTTTATAATGAGATGAAAGGGGCTTACAGCGACCATAATTCAATACTTGCTGAATGGTCTGGAAGGTCGCTTTTTCCTGATACAAGCTATAGATATGATTCCGGAGGAATGCCGGAAGAAATAAAAACTCTTGGGTATCAGGAGTTCATAGAGTTTCATAAAAAAAATTATCATCCATCCAATTGCAAAATATTTCTCTACGGAAATATAGATAGTGAAAAACAACTCGATTTTATCGATAAAAAATTTCTTTCATTTTTTGACAAGCAGGAAAAAAGCGCTTCTGTAAAAGCGCAAAAATATATTCCGGAACCTGTTTATCTTGAGAAATACTCCTTGTCGGATGATGGCAAAGGGACTACGAGCATTACGATCAATTGGCTGTGCGGAGATTCTACAGAACCATTTGAACTACTTAGTATGGAAATATTGGGAGAGCTTCTTATAGGAAGTTCTGGTTCACCGTTATATCTTTCTATTAATAATTCAGGGCTTGGAGAAGATTTATCGCCTGTAAGCGGTATGGATAATGGTATGTACCAGACAATGTTTTCTGTAGGGATAAGGGGGACAGACAGCCGCAAGCGGGATGCATTTGTTGATTTGGTAAATAATTCACTTATAGAGATTCGGGATAAAGGGTTTGACAAAGACCTTCTTGAGGGGACTTTGCGTCTTTTTGAATTCTCAAACAGGGAGATAAAGGGGGGGAGGCCAGAGGGATTAAAACTTATGGAACTATGCAGCAAAGCATGGCTTTATGATAAAGACCCGGCTCTATTTTTATCATTTACTCCCTATATGGAAAAAATAAGAAAAACAGTTTTGGAAGATGACAGATATTTTGAAAAAATATTAAATAATGCTTTGATACAGAATAATCACAGGTCAATAGTAACAGTAATGCCAGACAACGCAAATCAGGCTGATATTTCTGACAATGCCACGCTTGATATTGCAACAAAGCAGGAAGTTGATAATGATTTTTCTGAATTTGAAAAGTATCAGCTATGTCAGGACAGCGCAGCAGATATTGGAAAAATACCTGTTCTTAAAAAAAGCGATATACCTGAAAAAATAGAAACAATAGAGTGCGAAGAAAAATATGATAATGGATTATGCACCTTGCTTCATGGAGTACATACAGCAGGCATTACATATACAGACCTTTATTATGATACATCGTTACTTGATGAAGAACTAAAAATATATCTCCCTATTTTTTCCAGATTTTTAAGAGAAACAGGGCTACCAGGGATTCCGTATTATGAAACAGCGAAGATATTCGGGTTAAAAACAGGGGGTTTTTATGCTTCGCCGGAAACAGGAACAACTGTTTACGGAAACAACCTGGAATTTCTTACTCTTCATTTTAAATCCCTTACTGAAAAATATAAAGAAGCAGCAGAGTTTGTTTTTAATTTTATAATAAATGCAGATTTTGATGATCTTGGTCGGCTAAAAGATATTTTTAAAGAAACAGTAAATGATTTTAAAGCTCGGATTATAAGAAGGGGAAACTATATAGCATCTCTTTATGCTTCAAAAAATTACACCCCTTCCCTGGCTAAAATGGAAGAGTGGGGTGGAATAACCCAGCTTTTAAAACTAACAGCTATTAACCCGGAAGATAAAAAAGACCTTGAAGATTTGGCTCAAAAACTTAAAAAAATAAAAACTATTTTTTCTTCAAGTAAAGTTATTTCCAATATTACTTCCGAAGAAAACAGCATATCGGATTGCTACAAAAATTTACTGTTTTATCTTCCATCTGCAAGTAACGGGAAAATAGGTGATCCCATTTTTGCTTCTGGTTGTTACACCAGCGCCAATGCTTCAAAAACAGCAGATAACACTAAGTCGAATCACTTGCAGAAAGAGCTTCAAAGCAAAACATCTATTATTGTTCCTGCTCTTGTAAATTATAATAGCGCAGTTATGAGAGCTTCAAGAATAGGGAGCAACGAAGTTGTATATGAAAAACTCCTTTCAAGAATAATAGAGACTGGATTTTTATGGGAAAATATCAGGATGAAAGGTGGGGCTTATGGTGTAAGCGCTTCCAGCAATAGCATGGAAGGGGTTTTTAGTTTTTCTTCTTACAGAGACCCCCATATAGAGGAAACTCAAAAAATATTTTATGAATCATTAAATAGTATTTCCGCTTCCAATGGGACAATATTGAATGATGATATTATTTTGAAATCTGTGATAAACAGTGTTGGAAAAGAGATAAGACCTGTTTCTCCGGAAGAAAAAGGGATTGTAAATGCTTTAAGAAAAATATATGGGGTTAATGATGATTTAAGGCAGAAAAACAGGGATATTATGCTTGCTGCTACAACAAAAAATATTTTAGATGCAGCTAACAGGTTAAAAGCCCAGTATGAAGCTGCTTCAAGATGTGTTATTGCCGGAAGTGATCCATATAAGAAATATGAAAAGTATTTTATTCAAAATAAATTTGAAAAAATCGAGTTAGAGATTTAAAAGAGAAATTCAACAGGTAGTAAAATATTATGGTAAAAAAAATATTGAAAATATTATTTTTATTATTCTTTATAAGCGTTGTATGCCTGGCTCAAGATGCACAGGAGAAAAATAGCAGTTTTTGGGAAGGAATTGCCAGGCCTGCTGTTTTTGGCAAGCCTTTTTGGGCAGATATGCATTCAACTTTAATCAGGATTGAAATAGCTTATGCAACCAACAGCCCTGATTATGATTGGGGAAATTTTAATACCAGTTATCGCCCATATATTTTTACAAATCTTGGTGTAGATATTCCTCTGTGGTCAGGTAATTTTGCGGATGGAAAATATGGTTTAAGTATCACGTTACCGTTCATGCTTGATATATGGTATGACAGGTTTGAATGGGTAACATCGCCGGTTATAAACACAGCTTACAGATTTGGGGCGCCTGATGTTAACTTTATATACCGCCTTGATTCCCCTGTGTTGGTTTTCCCACATTTTAATATTTACAACTGGGCGTTAAAACTTTCATTATTAAAACATGAATCTACACATATTGGCGATGAGCTTACTATCCATAGAATGCATGAAAATTTGGATATAATCAGAGTCGATGTATTATCAAATTATTTTGAATTGATTTTTTCAATAAATGACCCGGATGGGCAAACCCGTCTTAATCATGGTTTTAGATTTGGTTTTTTATTTAATTATAATTTTAGAGATGGCTGGTATACTGTTCTGGAGTCAGAAGCAAATCCAGAGCTTTTTGGTCCAAGCAGGTTCCCATTTGAATTATATATGCAGTATCAGTTTCAATCACCGCTTTTTTCGCGGGGATTCCAGATGATTGCTTCGCTAGAGTATCGTTTAAGAGAGCGATATAATTACCCATTTTTATATTCAGGCGCAATAAACGATTCTCTTCAGGTTAAACATAAAAATACTAGTCTTGTAAACTGTTTTAATATTTTGATAGGGGCCAGATATGATAATCAAAAGCGCAATTATTTTTCAAAAATCGGGATAGGTGTCCGTTACTATTTTGGAATAAATCCATACGGCCAATTCCGCTCCATGCCGCGTTACAGACAACTTGGATTAGTAGCTATTTTTGAATAAGATTATTAAGACTCTTTTTCTCAATTAATAAATATTGCATGGTATAGGGGAATTTTTCATTAGCAATTAGCCCTAAAAAAGTGTCTGTCATGGTATGGTTATTTTTTTGGTTTTTGGATTTCCTGATACTCCAGGGCAAGGCGGATCTGTTTTAAGACATAGTCCTGTAAATGTTCATCAAGTTTTTTAAAATTACTGATAACTTCTTCCAGCTTGTAATCTCTCCCTTTTTCAAACATATCTCCTTTGCCGGTCTTGAGCCAATTCTCGTTTACCCCATAGGTATAAGAGATAATTTTCAGGATACGGTCTGGTACTTTGCGGGTACTCAATTCCATTGCCCCTGCATGGGACTTGCTTACTTTTATACCTTCAGCAAATTCCTGTTGAGTTAATCCCAGAGCTTTACGGACTTCTACAATTCTTTGGCTTATTTTCGCATCATTTTCCAAAAACTATTCCCTTCTTAATGAGTTTAATAGTAACAGCATGACTGCGACCAAGCAAGAGATAATGTTTTTTTGTATTGACGAAATATTCATTGTAGCTTAATATTGTCTTCTATGTAGTTAAATTTGTTTACAAAAGGTAGCTTCGTGGAAAAAAACGAAAAGTTAAACATTCTGGTTGATATTTTTGGAAAGCTCGAAGAAAGCCGGAAAGATTACGTTCGGGAACTGTGTCAGAAACTTGCAGATATCCACTCCTCTGAAACCTGCCTTCGGACAGACAATGGCGAGTCCAATTTGGGCAATCCTGATTAGAATATTTAAAGTTTCAGCATTTGACTAAATTAATAAAAAATATTAGGAGTTTTGAAAATGATTAAAAAAGCTTTGTTTATTTTGTTCTTCTTATCTACTTTTTTTCTTGCTTGCGGTCAAAGCCGTCAAATAGAAAATCCTGCAAGTGATTTTGAATATCTTGAAGAAGAAGGGAAAATAATAATAAGTAGGTATATAGGAGAATCAAAAGATGTAGTTATACCCAGAAGAATAAATCAAATGCCGGTGGTTGCAATTGGAGACAGTGCATTTATGGAAAGTGAACTAACCAGCGTAACCATTCCCAATTCTGTTACTCATATTGATATACGGGCATTTGCGGAGAATCAACTAACCAGCGTAACTATCCCCAACTCTATTGCAACACATATTGGAAATAGGGCTTTTGATTCCAATGTGAGGATATGTTGATAAGAGCAGAGAATAGATTAGGAAATAGCAGAGAATAGGCGGGAATTTCTGGGTTTTTCTGGAATTTTATGGGATTTGATTTTCAATAGAGTTGCATAATATGTAATATTTTTAGCATTTAAATTTTTAAAACAAAGGGATCAAATTGACCCCTTTTTATAATGTTTTAACCTATTTTGTTTATCGCTTTTCTAAAGAAGAAGAAATTTCTTTTAAAGACTCTGCTATTCTTTCCAGCGATTCTTTAATAGATGGGGACTTATATTCTCGTCCTCTCTGCATGCCTGTAAGTTTTTTCATATTTCGGACAAAGCGATTAAGAGAAGATTTTGAGATAAGTTTTTCACCTGCTTCGACGTTAATTATATCCACAATTTTTACTAGTGAAAAACTTGGGTTTTTTAGCATATCAAGAAGTTTGTAATATAGAACATCTGGCAGCTTGTCAACTGATCTTATTTGACTCATTAATCCCCCGCTTATTTCGTATATCCCCAAATTAAATCTTTAACCACGGACACAATTCTCCCAATAGGTTTGAAAGTTAAGTAATCACACGGAATTGATTTATTCTTTGCCATAGTTAGAATAATAGAATTGCCTTTTCTCGTGATGTGACTAATATAAAGCTTGCCTCCCATCTGATACAAATAAATTCCTTCACCATTCCAGCCTGTAGCTTCAAATAGTACAATGTCACCTGTATGAAAAAGCGGAGCCATATGGTTGTTAAAGACCACGATAGCCCGCAGATCAGTGCTGTAAGATAAAATCCGCAAAGGGACAAAAATTGTTGAAGCTTTTGGATATTCTCCTGAATGAGCTTTTGGGTCTGGGATCTCTTTTTCTGGGTCGAACTTAAGAGCCTTATCCATTGTCAAAAGGGGAATTTCATACCCATTACTTCCCATCATTTCACCGTTACCGGTAAAAAGCCAATTAAGGTTTATGCCGTCCTGAATTAAAGAATATTCAAGTTCTGCGGGTATTTCAGAAAGCCCGGTTTCATAACGGGAAATAGATTTTTGATTAGAATGGTATTTTTCAGCAAATTCAACCTGATTCAATCGTAAAGTTTCACGGTATAACCGCAAGCGGTCGCCCTTTTGAATTTGATTATAAGACATATAATTCCTCCAAAGATTTAATTTAATAAGACATTTAGACATATTTTTAGTAATCAAATACAATAATAATTGTTATTGTTTTTGATTCTCCCAAAGGAAGTTAAGACAAAATGTTATATATATTTCCCAAATACGCACACGTGTGCGCATTTGGGAGCTTTTTAATTCCTCAAGGTCTATTCATCTATATATTAATTTGCTTCTTTTTTTAAACCCTCCAATTTTTCAATACAATCATCAATAATTATTACAAGACCGTCAAAAGATTTATTTCTAAAATTGACGGGAATGTTATGTTCTTCTAGGGTCTGATAAAAATTAAAGAGATTGGTAATAACAAGAAGTTTGTTTTGGATTGCATCAATAACTTCATTGTTTGAAGGTGTGTACTTCATTAACAGCCTCCTTGAGTTCGGTTATACAGTCACCGAGTATTGAAAAAATGCCTTCAATTGATTCTTTTTGAAAATCGGCTTTATTATGTGCATACCAGTAAAATGTAAAAAGATCGTCCAACGTAGAAAGCCTATTTATAATTTTCCAAATTTTATCTTGACTATCCATAGACTTATCCTGCTCTGTCGCTTGTGGTGTGTGAAGTTTCAAATACGAAATCGATTTTGTATTTGGCGACTCATAACACGGTGGAGATTTTTTTTCTGATGGAGCTTTTGAAAAGCTGGAGATTTTTGACTGTGAGGTCATTGCTTGTGATGTCATAAAGACACCTCCTTGTTGTTTGGTATTTCGGCAATAAAAATAGCCGAACTGTTACCACGCCAACAAGGGCGCCCGGCCCTCACGGGTTCCCGGACAGTTCGACTATTATCAATAGATCGAGGTCTTTCAACATCGTTTTATGTCAAAACCTCAATCTATTGATTAAAACAGGCACAAAAAAAGCCGCTATTGTGACGGTGCGGACGCCGCTTGTTGTTTGGTATTTATAGGATAGTCCTAATGTAGATCTTTTGTCAATGCCAAATTCTGCACATGTGAGAATTTGGACTAACATTTAAGTATGAAATCGGCAATCGATTGCCGATTTTTGATTAGGGAAAACAATTTGGGCAAATACGCAGACGACTGCCGTTTTGAACAAATTGGACAATATCCTCTTTGGAAAAAAAGGTTATACATCTTGCTTTTCTTACTCCCAAATTCTGCACCAGTGCAGAATTTGCGCCCATTTTTTCAAATATCAACATTTTTAGTATCCAGACAAATGTTGCAACGCTACAATATTTAGCAAATTCGCAGACGACTGCGAATTTATAGGACTATACACGAATAAATTGGACTTTTTTATTCGCTTTTAATTTTTCAAAATTGTTTTGTCCCAATTGCCAAAAAGACTAAATTTTATGCCGTGTATATTTTTTAACAACTTGAAAAACTTATAAAATTCGCAATCGATTGCGAATTTGAGAGTAAAGAATAATTCAAATTTTCACTGCTGTGAAGATTTAAAGCAGATACAAAAAAATTATAAATTAAAAAATAAATACGCAGGCGCCTGCGTATTTGGCCGATTTGAGTATCCAGCTAAATATTGCAATTTGCAATATTTAGCAAATACGAAATCGATTTCGTATTTAGCAATGGGGAATTTGAACAAACACTTAAATGCGAAATCGGCACACGTGTGCCGATTTTAACAAATGTGAAATCGAATTCACATTTAATCTTTTAAAAGTTGGAATGGAGCCCACTCTTTACAGAAGCGCAAAAAGTATCAAGGATTAGTAAAAAGTCTGTGAAGGAGTACTCCTTTTCAGACTGGGGGGATTTTTAAATGGAGCTTGAAACACCGAAGAAATGGTTTTAGATTACCTTGTTTTTAGGGCAGAAAGAGCAGCCGAGGAATTACTTCAATTTGGCAGATATTGTCTTTGGCTAAAAGCAGAGGTTGGATATGGAAACTTTTATAAAGCCTTAGAACGAAGAAATATCATCCCTCAATCTGCTGATTGGGCAATGCTGATATGTGAAAAGTTTGGAACAAATGTCACAACATTGCGACATTTGGCAAAACCCCAAGCACTCGGGGTTTTAGAACTAAAGGGCAAATCCGACAGCGCTGTCGGATTTGGGCAAACACTTAAAAAAGTTCACTTACAGAAAGGTAAAAACAGCGGGTTGGGTAAATTACTGCTTAGGCAATAAGATTGTCTAGCAGTGCAGCATGAGGCTCTGGAGGAAAAATAAAATAGGGGTTAAAATTTATTGACAGATAAATTGAAGTCCCTTCCGCAGGCGTGCGGAAGGCCTTTGTGACAAAAATAAAAAGAGTCTGAACTATCAGAAAAAAATAGTTTAAATTTTGCAACGTTGTAAAGTTTAACAAATACGAAAACGTTTTCGCATTTGTTTTTTTCATTACTTATTTTTAAATACGACAATAGAGTAAAACACAGCCTATTTTAAACCATTACTATATTATGATAATAAACACCATGTTGCGCATAAATGTGCTAGGCTTTAAAGCCTTGAGCCTCTGAGGGGAAAATAAAAAGATAAACAGATATGTTAATCGCTTTAAAATATGCAATTTAAAGAAAATATTAAATCATGAAAAATAAATAACTCCTGTTAAATGATTTAAACCACTGTTAGCATTAAACTGCTGTTATGAAAAACAATAAATTAAGTATTGTAGAAGACCTTATGTCAGCATGTGAAGAAGCTACAGGCAGCAAGGAAAAAGCCTTATGCGCTGTTCGTGCTTTGTGTAAAAAGTTTGGCGGTCAAATTATTTATATTCCTTTTAAAGAGTCAAAAAAGATTACAGCAGAATATCTTAGAAAAGTACTTGTCCATAGTGCTGGAGAAAGCAACGGGGAAAAAATGCTTCTTAGAATTATGATTCTTATGGGAGGCGTTCAAATATATATCCCTATGGAGTATCGCGCGTTTCGTGATGAGATAGCAAAAGAAATTTACGAAAAATATGATAGCAGCAGAAATAAGATGAGTGAATTATGTAACGAGCACCGCATAAGCTTTGCCCAATTATATCGCTTATGGCAAAGAGGTAAAGCATTAAAAATAAATAAGGAGAATGAAAAATGATTATTAAAGACGTGGTATTAGACGCACTTAGAACTATGGTAAAAGGTGAGTTCAGAACACAACTTGAATTTCTTATTGCTAATGACATATATAAAACATTAGCAACAATAATTAGTTCAAATTCAAAAAGCAATACTTATGGTTGGCTTGGAAAATTTCCACAAATAAGGGAATGGGTTGGCGACAGAGTTTTAGAGTCAATAAAAGAAAGTTCTTATACTATTGAGAATAAAAAATATGAAGCAACACTTTCTATTGAACGCACAGATATTGAAGATGACAACATTGGTATCTATAAGCCATTATCCCGCTCTATGGCAGATGAAGTTATTGCTTTTTTTAACCGCAATCTTGCGACTCTTTTAAAAGAAGGGTTTTCAAATATATGCTATGACAAAGAACCTTTCTTTAGCGAAGAACATCCGGTTTATTCTAATGCAGATGGGACAGGGACAGCGGAAGAAGTGTCAAATATTTTAGGAGATAAAACAAAAAAAGGAAGTCCTTGGTTTCTTCTTTCTCTTTCAGGCTCGCTTAAACCATTTATTCTTCAACAAAGGAATAATCCAGAACTTGAAGAAATAACTGATACTAAAAACGATACTGTTTTTTTAAAAGATAAATATCTTTATGGTGTTCGTTGGCGTGGTAGTTTTGGTTATGGATTTTGGCAGCAAGCTATAGCGTCTAAAGAGCCACTCACTTCAGTTAATTTTGAAGCTGCACGGCTTCAAATGAGGCAATTTAAAAGAGATGGCGGAGATCCTCTTGGTATTGTACCTACCCATTTAGTAGTTAGTTCAGATAATGAAGTTGCTGCTTTACAAATACTTAAAGCCCAGCTTTTAGACAATGGTAAATCAAATATAAATTATAACACAGCGGAGCTTGTAGTATCTCCGTGGTTATAATATAGATAAGTCTTTTTCCTTTGTGATATGAGGTAATATTTAGGATTTCATAATGGTTGAATTATTCCATTACACGCGGGCTTTTCTGCTTTCCCGCGTGTTTTTTATTATTTGATAAAAAGTAATTTTAAAGTTTGGTTCAAATTTCCAAACGTTTGGAAATTTTTGGTTTAGGCTAATTACAAATATTAATAATGTTTGAAAATAGGGTTAATTCAATGTCAGATTCTGCAAGTAACTTTGTCCAAGGTGACTCTGAGTCCCAAGAAAAAGAAAAAACTGAAGTCATTATTCGAGTATTACCTCAAGATAGTAATACTTTTCATAATCTTTTATGGAAAAGTGTAAAAGTTAAAAAGTCACTAGATGAAATATGCCACTCTGTTGAGCTAAAACTTCCTTTCAGTGAAAGGAATAAAATAAAAAGACATGATAAAATAGAAGTAAGAGTTTTTAATAAAAATTATACAGCCTCGAACAAAAGACCAAGACTTACAACTGTTTTTATTGATGAGATAACAGATTTAGCCACTGCAAAAGAAAGAAGCCTTGTTGTAATAGGGCGGTCTCCAGCAAGGGATATTATTGATTCAACTTGGACAGAGACACTTTTGGGTTCTACATCTTTTGAAAAGATTGTAAGAAATATAGGAGAAAAATTTAATATTCCATTAGCCCTATTCCCAAGAAATTTAGAAACGCAACCAGTTTTCTCTTTTTCTTGGGACTCAGAGTCACCTTGGACAAAGTTACTTGCAGAAGCAGATAATCAGGGACTAATTTTTACGAGTAATGAAGCTGGCGCGCTTTGTTTGTGGAAAGTTGCAGGTGAAAAAAGAAGTGAGGGGTTTTTTTTGGGGCTGGAAGAAAATGAAAATAAAATAAAAAATGTAAGAAGTGTTCAAACCGTAGAAAATGGCGCAGGACAATTTAATACTTATGTTGTAATAGGCGGGGCAAATAAAGCAATAGAAATTGATGACACTTGTAAAAACAATAGAGTTTTGACGATAAATCTTACTGACTTGATAGTATTTCCAGAAACTTTAAAAAGGAGGGCAAAAACGGAATTACGGCGACGGCAAGAAATTAGAACTATTGTTTCTGTATCAGGCTGGGGGTTAGATGATTATCAACTTCAAAAGCTCGGCTGTACAGAAGAAAAAGAAGTTTTTTGGAATCCGAACTTTTTAATACCTGTCAAAATACCATCAAGTAATCTAAATGGCAATTATCTTATTTCTCAAGTTGAATATAATGCGGATCCATCAACTTTTTCTTGTGATATAACTTTAGTAAAAAGAGAGGCATATCTGTAAAATAATTCTTTTGTTCTAATCAAAAAGTTTATTTTTTATCATTTAAAAATCAATGCCATTACATATTATGTAATTATTATAAGAATTCTTTTCTCTGTCATTTTGCGTTTTTTTCGCTGCTCTTATCAATATGGCGGCGAGAATAAAACATAAAAATACTGCCTAACCAGCTAATTCGCAGAGTGAGGGGTGTTGTCTGTTTCCAGTAATAGCCTAAAAGCGCCACTATTTTTGCATAGACTAAAGCTGACTCCTCAATCTGCCCTATCTCTTGTCTTGAAAAAAGTCCTTATTGCTGTTATAATATATATATGTTGAAAGTATACCTCGAAACAACAATTTTCAATCGTTTTCTTGAAGAAAGTCGTGATTATAATATGGAAACAAGGATGCTTTTTGACAAAATACTGCAAAATGAGGTAGAAGCGTATTCATCAACCTACGTTATTGAAGAGCTTGATAGAGCGCCTGAACCTAAACGAAGTGAGATGTTAAACCTTATTCCAAAATACAAAATAACTATTTTGGAAATTGATCAAAGAGCCTATGATTTATCGGAAACATATATCGAAATGGGAATAATTCCTAAAAAATTTAGAATAGATGGTATACATATTGCGATGGCAGCAATATATAATATGGATTGCATTGTTAGCTTGAATTTTCATCACATAAATAAACTTAAGACAAAAATGGCAGCCGAAATAATTCATCGTATGAAAGGATATAACAGTCCGTTTATATGTACCCCAATGGAGGTAATAGAACATGAATAGTTTTGAGAATCAGCTTGATGAGATAAGAATAAAACTGTATGAAGAAACAAAAGAAATGAGTAAAGAAGATATAATCAAAAATGTGAATACCCATGCTCAAAAAATTGCACATGAGTTTGGAATCAAAATTGAAAAAATTGACTGCTCCCTAACTACTTCTTAGTTTCTCGATTTTAATCACCCTTATTATGCACAAATATAAGCTCAAAAACATGGCAAAAGATGTTTTTCTTCTATGATTAACAAACAACATATTTGGTTTTTCTCATTATCTATTGAAGATAAATGAAATTTTTATTAAAATATCAGAATAAACAAATCAAGCAAAAAAGCTTTAAAATATAGATTACGCAAGAGGGAAAAATGGCAACCGATGATAAAAAAGTAATATACTCAATGGTAAGAGTCAGCAAAACACATGGAACGAAAAAAATTCTCGAAGATATTTATCTTTCCTACTTTTATGGAGCAAAAATAGGGGTTCTTGGTCTTAATGGCTCTGGAAAAAGCTCCCTTCTAAAAATACTTGCAGGTGTTGATACACAATTTAATGGAGAAACAATTCTTTCCCCAGGCTTCACAATAGGTTTTCTTGAGCAGGAGCCGCTTCTTGATCCGGAAAAAACTGTAAGGGAAATAGTGGAAGAAGGGGTTGCTCCAATAGTTAAAATGCTTAAAGAATATGATGAAATAAATGAAAAATTCGCAGAGCCCATGAGCGAGGATGAGATGAATGCGCTTCTTGAAAAGCAGGGCAAAATACAGGAAAAACTTGACAATGCAAATGCATGGGACCTTGATTCAAGGCTTGATATGGCAATGGATGCCCTAAGGTGTCCGCCCGAAGATACAAAAACAAAAGTGCTTTCCGGAGGGGAAAAAAGGCGTGTTGCGCTTTGCCGCCTTTTGCTACAGAAACCAGATATTTTACTTCTTGACGAACCAACAAACCATCTTGATGCAGAAACAGTAGCGTGGCTTGAACACCATTTGCAGCAATATGAAGGTACCATAATTGCAGTAACGCACGATAGATACTTTCTTGACAATGTAGCAGGCTGGATACTTGAGCTTGACAGAGGCAAAGGAATTCCATGGAAAGGAAATTACTCATCATGGCTTGAGCAGAAAGAGAAAAGATTAAGAGAAGAAGAGAAACAGGAAACAGAAAGACAAAAGACTTTGCAAAAAGAGCTTGAGTGGATAAGGATGAATCCAAAAGGGAGACAGGCAAAATCAAAAGCAAGAATAAATGCGTATGAATCTCTTTTAAGTAAGGAAAAAGAAGAACAAATAAAAGACCTTCAGATATATATACCAGCAGGCCCAAGGCTTGGAGATCTTGTTATAGAAGCAAAGGGCATAGCAAAAACCTATGGTGACAGAATACTTGTTGAAGATATGAATTTTTCCCTTCCTCCAGGAGGAATTATCGGAATAGTGGGGCCTAACGGCGCAGGTAAAACAACTCTTTTTAAAATGATAACAGGTCAGGAAAAACCAGATAAAGGGACAATAAGAATAGGGGAAACAGTAAGGCTCGCATACGTTGACCAGACAAGAGAAAACCTTAAAGACGATAAATCAGTATATGATACGATTTCCGGCGGAAGCGATATTGTCAAACTTGGGAACAGGGAAATCAATTCAAGAGCCTATGTTGCGAAGTTTAATTTTTCAGGAGCAGATCAACAGAAAAAAATGGGCATCCTTTCCGGCGGAGAACGAAACAGGGTAAATATAGCAATGATGCTGACAGAGGGCGCTAACGTAATTCTCCTTGATGAGCCTACAAATGACCTTGATGTAAATACAATGAGAGCGCTTGAAGAAGGGCTTATAAATTTTGCAGGCTGCGCTGTTGTCATAAGTCACGACAGATGGTTCCTGGACAGGATTGCTACCCATATCCTTGCGTTTGAAGGGGATAGCAAGGTGTTCTGGTATGAAGGAAACTATTCTGAGTATGAAGAAAATATGAAGCAGCGGCTTGGGATAAGCGCAGACCAGCCTCACAGAATAAAATACAGGCATCTTACAAGAGAATAAAATCGAGAAGTTACTTTATTACCCGTGAAGTGAATTTTGAAAAAAACTCTTTGCTATTTATGATAAATTATCTCTTTTTTTTTCAAGAAGATATATAAGAAAAAGTTCTTCGATAGTTTGCGCTGGGCCATCACCATGTTTAAATTTTCTCACTCTTGTATCATGCAGACGTTTATGAAAAAATGAATAAATTTCTTTTGCATTACCATTAAGAAAAATACATTCTTTTTCATTAAAGCCATATTCTTCTTTTAATATCTCTATCGCATCATCCCTGCTTATTGAAGACATACTGCAGGCTGTCATAAATTCTCTAAGAAAAGTTATTTCTTCATAGTTTAATCCAAATATAAATTCCTCAAGCGCCTGTATACTATTTGTATCTGCTTTTTCAGAGAGGAAGTTGACCCATTCCTCAGAGAGTTTTGAAGAAAGCATGAAAATTTCCATAGCGCCTTTTAGTGTTCCAAGAACAGGTATAACAGTGCACCTTTGCTTCCACAAAGCCATAAGAGGTGGAGAAAAAGAATCAAGGTTTCTGTCCATTCTATATTCCCAAAGATGGGAAAGTTCGTCAGCAGCGATTTTGACAATACTTTTATTATCAGTTAAATTATTTTCTATTATTATTTCATAAGCTTCTTCTGACATTAATAAGAAAACAAGTTTTTCGCAACACTTGTTTATCTCTTCTATTAAATCTTTATTAACATCATTGTCTGATAGTGCCTTTAAAATAAAATAATAAAAATTGATCTTTGATATAATAAAACCTCTGCCAAGTATAGCTCTTGTAGGCAAAGTAAGCTGGTTTGTTGGTCCAATCGAAGAAAGTTTATCTACCATAGTAGTTATATCTTCTTTTGAATTACCGTATTGCTCTCTTTTTTTTAAAGATGGGGTTCTGGAAACAATGTCTGCAAAAGCTTCCAGGTCTTGACTTCTGTTTGTAAATAAAGTATACAGGTCATTTTTTTCTTCTTTGATTACTTCTGCTGCTTTTGAAAGAAGAGGTATTTCATTTTCTGAAAAAGCTGATATTTTGCTCATATTTAGACTTTAAATTTACTAGACAATTATTTTTAAATCAATAATAAATACAATTATGAGAAAAAAAACAAAGCTATACATATACTCTCTGATAGCAGGGTGTGCAGCAGGAACAGTTGTATGGGAGCTTATCAGTATAATATTTAAAAATTTTGGCATTGATCTATCTTTTTCAGCAGGGCCAATAGGATTTGATATTTCTGTAGTAATGTTCTATTTTTTTATCAATCCGGGCACAGTAATAGGTGGTGCAATTACATTTTTTATTGTAAAAAAACTTACAGAAGGAAACAGACGTGGCTATTGAAAAAAAAATAGAAAATGAAAAAACAGAGAATATAATTGTGCTTGCCTCTTTATCTCCCAGGAGAAACGATATTCTTAAAAGGCTGGAAATCCCTTTTATTACAAAACCTCAAAATGTTGACGAAACAGTAAAAAAATGGAAATTGCCAAAATCTGTTAAGGAACTTGCTGAAAAAAAGCTAAAAAGCGCTCTTGAAGATAGCTCGCTAAAAAATATGCGCTGGTTTCTTGCTGCAGATACAATTGTTTTATGCGAGAAAACAGTATTTGGAAAACCATCTTCTGTTGAAGAAGCTGAAGAGATCATCAGTTATTTATCTGGCAGAAAGCATAAGGTTATAACAGCGCTAGCGCTTTTTGACAGAAATAGCGGGAAAATAACTGTAAAACATGATACAACATCAGTATTTTTTTCAAAAATGTCGAAAAATGACATAAAATGGTATCTTTCCACAGAAGAATGGAAAGGGGCAGCAGGAGGATATAGAATTCAAGGAAAAGGCGAATTTTTTATTAGCCATATTAAAGGCTCATATAGTAATGTAATGGGGTTGCCAATACATCTCTTTTTTAGTATGCTTTGCAGTGCAGGGTACCCTGTATATAATTTTTCCGGCAGCTTTCCTGAATAATTACATATTTTGCTTTTAGCAGAGTGTATTGGAAAACTTGACGAGAATAAGAGACGGATAAACCAGTAATTTAAAAAAACTGGAATTTTCAGGAGGAAATAAGTGGCAGTAGTTACAATGAAAAATCTACTGGAATCTGGTGTACATTTTGGGCATCAGACAAAAAGATGGGATCCAAGGATGAAAAAATACATCTTTGCAGAAAGAAATGGTATCCACATCATTGATCTTCAAAAAACAATTACAGCAATCAAAGATGCATACGACTTTGTCAGAAAGACTGTTCATGAAGGCAAGTCAGTTCTTTTTGTTGGTACAAAAAAACAAGCGCAAATGGCTGTGGAAAAAGAAGCTAAAAGATGCGGAATGTTTTTTGTAAACAACAGATGGTTAGGCGGAATGCTTACCAACTTCGCAACAATCAAAAAATCAATTATGAGGCTTAAAAAAATCGAAAAAATGGAAGTTGATGGAACTTTCGAAAGCCTTACAAAAAAAGAAGTTTCTATTTTAATGAAAGAAAAGTTGTCGCTTGAAAAAAACCTCGGTGGCATTAAAGATATGAAAGAGCTTCCCGGAGTTCTTTTTATAATAGATACAAAAAAAGAAGCAATTGCAATCGCAGAAGCAGTAAGATGTAAAATTCCTGTAATAGCAGTTGTTGATACAAACAGTAATCCGGAAGGGATCACATTTCCAATTCCAGGCAACGATGATGCAATACGCGCAATAACTCTTTTCACGCAAACTATAGCTAACGCAGTTGTTGAAGCAGATAACGAAATAGGCTTGCAAATCATTGAACATCTTCATGATGATGAGGACGGAGCGCTTATTGAAAAAACTGCAGCAGCAGATGCAGATGACTCAGCGGTTGAGAAAGTTCCTCTTGGCGCAGCAATAGGCAGCGGCGAAGACCAGGAAAAAGATGAAGATGAAAAATTCACAGCCGAAGATTATTCAAATTACGTACCTGATGAAGAAAGTGCAAAAAAAGATGAGACAGAGCAGGATGACGAGCTTGATATTGATACAGACAAATTTTATAAGGATTAGGAGTTTAAGGTGGAAGTAAAGCCAACAGATGTAAAAAAACTTAGAGACCAAACCGGCGCAGGAATGATGGACTGTAAAACAGCTCTGGCCGAAGCAGGCGGAGATTTTGATAAAGCTATAAAAGTACTCAAGGAAAAAGGTCTTGCAGCAGCTGCAAAGCGCAGCAGCCGGGCAACCGAAGAGGGAAAAATTTTTACAAAAATTGAAGAAGGAAAAGCAGTAATACTTGAACTTTCCTGCGAAACTGACTTTGTTGCAAGAAATGAAAATTTTATAAAACTGGGCAAAGAGCTTGCGGAAGAGATAATAGCTTCCGGGGCAGAGAGTGTTAATGAAAAACTTTCCGGAATGGTTACAACTGCAATTAGTGTATTAAAGGAAAATATGACTCTTAAAAGATTTAAAACTTTTTTGGTAGCAAATAATGAATATGCTGCAGATTATATCCATGGCGCAGGAAATATAGGGACGATTATAAAACTTAAAGCAGAAAATTCGGAAGTTTTTAAAAAAGATGCTGTAAAAGAACTTGCAACTGACTTGACTCTTCATGCAGCAGCTTTTGCTCCAATAGCATTGTCTGAAAAAGATATTTCAGATGTATATATAAAAGAGCAGGAAGAAATTTTCAGAAAGCAGGCAGAAAACCTTAATAAACCTGAAAATGTTCTTCAGGGAATTATAAAAGGAAAAGTTAGTAAACATCTTTCAGAAATATGTTTTTTGAACCAGCCTTTTGTTAAAGATGACAAGAGGAAAGTGTCGCAAGTTCTTGCTGATCTTTCAAAAGAAGCAGGAAGCAAAATTGAACTTTCAGGTTATCTTTATTACAGACTTGGAGAAAATGCTTAAATATAAGGACTGCAGTTGTGCATACTGCGCAGCTGCATGGATACCGCGATTAGCGATAAGGATGTCGCGCCCCGCACCATAACATGGATGCCCCGGTGCGAGATAAGAAATTTCAGGAGTTATTTGATGGATAGTATAAAATCAAAAGCTGAAGACAAAATGAAAAAAACTCTTGCGACTCTTGGAGAAGAATTTGTTGGAATAAGAACAGGAAGAGCTTCTGCAGCCATTTTTGAAAAAATTCATGTTGATTACTTTGGACAAAGTACACCCTTAAATCAGGTTGCAACAGTTTCTGTGCCAGAGGCAAGGCTTGTTGTTATACAGCCGTGGGATAAATCTGTAATAAATGATATTGAAAAAGCAATACAGAAATCAGAGCTTTCCTTAAATCCCAATAACGATGGAAAAGTTATTAGAATTAATATTCCGCCTCTTACTGAACAGAGAAGAAAAGAGCTTGTAAAAACAGCTAAAAATGTAGCAGAAAAATATAGGGTTGCAATGAGAAACATAAGGCGTGATGCTAATGATGAATTAAAAAAGCAACTAAAAGCCAGCGAGATTACAGAAGACCAGGAAAAACAGGCAGTCGACTATATACAAAAAATAACAGATAATTATATTAACGATATAAATAAAAAACTTGAATCCAAAGAAAAAGAAATTATGGAAATATAATGAGTGATAAAAAACTGCCTGTGCATATTGGAATTATAATGGACGGAAATGGGAGATGGGCGCAAAGCCTGGGAAAACCCAGAAGCTTTGGTCATCAGGAGGGGTTAAAAACAGCAAAAAAAATAGCACTTGCAGCACTTAACGCAGGAGTAAACTATCTTTCGTTATATGTTTTTTCAACTGAAAACTGGAAAAGGACAGAAGAAGAAGTTTCTTTTCTTATGCGTCTTATAAAAAACCATTTAAAAGCAGAGTATGATTTTTACAAGGAAAATCGTATAAAAGTTTTACACTCAGGAGATTTAGCGAAACTTCCAAAAGAGATACAAAAAGAAATTACAGATGTAACAGAGGCAACTGCATCATTTGATAAGCTTTCTGTAAATCTTGCAATCAACTATGGGGGCAGGGACGAAATAATAAGAGCAGTAAACAGATGGACAAAAAGCAGATCCAATACAGAAAACTTAACAGAAAGCGATTTAAAAAAGCATCTTGATCTTCCTGATGTCCCAGACCCTGACCTTATAATAAGAACAGCCGGTGATTTAAGGCTTAGTAATTTTTTACTATGGGAAAGCGCTTATAGCGAATTTTATTTTAGCAGTAAATCGTGGCCAGAATGGACAGAAGAAGATTTTAATAATGCTATTCAGGATTATATGACAAGAGATAGAAAATTCGGAGCATTGAAGGACAGAAAAAAAAATGAGTAACCTAAAATTAAGAATTCTTCTTATTTTTGTTGCAGTCCCATTGCTTTTTGCAACAGCTATTTTTCTTCATTACTTAAATTATATTGCAATTGCTCTTATAGCAGCATTTCTTATAATTTCCGGCACTTACGAGACCTGGAAACTTTTTTATGGAAAATATGAAAAAGGCGATTTTATTCTTGTAACGATTATTGCTTATTCAATTCCTGTTATTGTATATCTGGAATCTGCGAAAATACTGCCGTATAACACTATTTATTATTTTGCGGGAGTATTGATTTTTATTATTTTTGTTTATCAGATATTTAATAGAAACGAGAGTAGCTATGGTGAAATCAATAAAAAAACATCATCTTTGCTTGTTATTTTATTTTATCCGGGACTCTTTTTTTCCTATACAATAAGATTTTCTACGCTTCATTACCCTTCATTTGCAATTATTCTTTTTCTATTCCTGGTATTTTTTAATGATATATGCGCTTATGTGGCAGGAATGTTCTGGGGTGGCAATAATAGAAATGTAATACCAATAAGCCCTAAAAAAAGCCTTGCAGGATTTATAGTTGGGTTTATCTCTTCTATTGCTGCGGTATCTGGTTTTTATTTTGTTAATCCACTGTTTTTTGCGGAAAAATATCACTATGCCCTTATTGTAGGGGTCGTAATAGGAATTATTTCAATTATAGGGGATTTAAGCGAATCTGCAATGAAAAGATCTGCAAATACAAAAGATTCAGGAAATGTTTTCCCCGGACGCGGCGGAATTTTGGATAATATAGATTCACTTATTTTTAGCGCTCCTGCATTTTATTTTATGATAAAATATATAAGCATATACGGATAAAATGAAAAAAGTTATTATTCTCGGATGTACAGGCTCGATTGGAAAAAGTGCGATTGATGTTATAAAAAGTATGCCCGGTGATTTTAAAGTAACTGCTTTATCTGCCCATTCAAACGAAGAAGAACTTCTTAATCAAGCTAAAATACTTGATGTAAAAAAAATGGCTCTTACAGGAAAAAAACCTGTTGATGGATCAATTACCTATTATTCTCCAAACGGACTGCTCGATATGATAGCGGATGTTGGGGCAGATATTGTAGTTAATGGGGTTGCAGGTGCAGATGGGCTTTTGCCATCAGTAACGTCTCTAAAAACCGGAAAAAATCTTGCGCTTGCAAACAAAGAAACTGTTGTTATGGCAGGAAGCCTTATTACAGATATTGCTTCCCAAAACAATAAAAAAATAATTCCTGTAGATTCTGAACATTCAGCAATATTCCAACTTTTAGAGGGAAAGAAAAAAGAAGATATTGATGAAATAATAATAACTGCTTCTGGAGGAGCTTTTAGAGACCTTCCTGTTTCTGAGTTGAAAAATGTAAAACTTGAAGATGCAATCAAACACCCTAACTGGTCAATGGGAACAAAAATAACTATTGATTCATCTTCAATGGCAAATAAAGGGCTTGAGGTAATAGAAGCGTATCTGCTTTTTAATATCCCTCTTTCTAAAATTAAAGTTTTGATCCACCCGCAGAGTATGGTGCATTCAATGATAAGAACAGCAGAGGGTTCTCTTTATGCGCAAATAAGCAAACCAGATATGAGGGTACCAATTCAAAATGCTCTTACCTGGCCAGATGTTGGCCCATCTCTTTTTGGCAGACTTGATCTTGCTGGAGTTTCTTTAACTTTTCAGGCTCCTGATTTGGAAAAATACAGAATGCTTAAGCTTGCCTATACTGCTGCAGAACTTGGACAGGGTAGCTCCATAGCATATAATGCAGCTAATGAAATAGCTGTAGATGCTTTTGTGAATAGAAAAATCGATTTTTTGGGGATACCAAATATTGTGGAGCATACTATAGAAAAACTTGGTTTTAAAGGAATTGACACTATTGAAGATATAGTAGAAGCTGACAATAGAACCCGTATTTTTGTAAAGGAAATTTTAGGAAATATTTAAAACAAATGGAAGTATTTATAAATATAATAGTCGGGCTTTTAGGGCTTGGCATAGTAGTTTTTGTTCATGAAGCTGGCCATTTTCTGGCTGCAAAATCCTTTGGGATAACAGTACAAGCTTTTTCAATTGGCTGGGGGAAAAAAATATTCTCTTTTAAAAAAGGAGAAACAGAATATCGTATTTCGTTGCTTCCTCTTGGTGGCTATTGTCAGCTTAAAGGAGATGAAGTTTTAAGAGAAGCTATTGAACAAAACAAAGACCGTATAGAAGCAGAAGAGGGGACTATTTTTTCCGTGGCTCCATGGAAAAGGATAGTTGTCTTTTTTTCAGGCCCCCTTATGAATCTTATATTTGCAATTGTTATTCTTTCTATAATTTGGTTTAATGGTTTTACTTATTTTAGCCCCGATAGTCGCATAATCCTGGCGTCCGATTATAATAACCAGGGAGAAGTTTTTCCAGCAGATATTGCAGGGCTTAGGTCTGGCGACAGAGTTATAGAAATTGATAATAGAACGATCCGTAATTATCAGCATATTAGGGAAATTGTTGCGCATAATGCAGAAAGGCGGATGGATATAGTTGTAGCCAGAGAAGAGCGGATAATTGGATTGGAAATAGAGCCCAGGCGGGACAGAAGAACAGGTGCAGGTGTAATCGGCGTCCTCCCCTGGATAGATCCTGTTATTGCAAAAGTAGAGCCAGGGTCTCCGGCAGATTTAGCAGGGCTTATGCAGGGAGATTTAATAACCGAAGTTTCTGGAATTCCTGTTAATAATCAGATGGATTTTCTTGGGGTGCTTGAACCAAGACCCGAAAGTGTGAATATAAGATTTATTAGAAACAGGGCAACACACTCTACATCACTTACACTGATTTATAATGAAGAAGGGCAGACAAATCTGGGATTTGGTTTTAGTGTTGATCAATATGAGACTCCACGATACTCATTGTTTGGCGCAGCAGTAAAGGGAGTGCAGGAGTCTTTTTCAATTGTTTTTGTTTCAATAAAAGGTTTAAGGACCATTTTTAGAGGAGACGTTGATATAAATCAAGCTGTTTCCGGACCGATCCGTATAACCTATATGGTGGGAGAACTTGCAACAACAGCATTTGGTGAAAGTATCAGGACAGGACTAATAAGTTTTTTCCGGTTTCTATGCTTGATAAGTGTGGTATTGTTTTTTATGAATCTTCTCCCAATACCTGCGCTTGATGGCGGACATATTATTTTTGCTTTATGCGAAACAATATTTAGAAGAAATTTCAAACCAAAAGTGATTTATCGTTATCAGATCGTAGGTTTTGTTTTTATAATTATGCTGTTGTTCTTCACCCTTTTTAACGATATACTTTTTTTTATAAGTAGATGATATGAGGCTAATATGAAAGTTATATTACCATGCCATTGCGGGCATAAATTTGAATATGAATATGCTGATGAAGTTGAAATAACACCAGAAGTATATTCCGATATTGTCAATGGAAATTTTATGATAGTAAACTGCGAAAAATGCGGGATAACTCTTAAACCAGAATATCCCGTAATGTTTACATATCCTTTACAAGAAAAACCTATAAAAATTTTCCTTGTGCCGGAAATTCATCGGAACCCTTTTTTAGCGGGAAAATCTCAATATCTCTATAAAACTACAGACAGATTTGTTATTGGATTTATGGAGCTTGTGGAAAAAATAGAAATATTTAAAGCAGGCTTTGATGATATTGTTATCGAAGGTATCAAATACTATATTCTTTCTAAAATTGAAAATGAAAATGATTTGCAAAATGAGATTTTTATCTTTTTTAATGGGATTGAAAATGACAAGATGGTTTTCCGTATACATGGACTCAGAGAGGGCGAAGTAGGTATTCTTAATGTTGATATTAATTTTTATGATATGACTTCTGAAAAAATTAAAGAATCAATAAATGAAGAACCTTTTAAAAGTTTTCTTATTCCTCCATATATCTCTATTTTAAAAATTTATAGAGAGTATACTGACAATCTATCAGATGAAGGTCAACCAATTGATAATCCTTCAAAGGAATAAGATTTAACAAGTTAGTTATGAGAAGGGTTATCCTTGATTTTTTGTATTGCAAATTTTACTGCTTGATCAAGAGATTCCAGATATTTTTCATCAGGAACAGTTGTATATAGCGAGCCTTTTAGAGAGGTTTTGTAAAGGGGTTTTATACTATTAAGGGCAAGTCCTATAGTATCAAGAACACACTCCTGACAATCACAAATCGTATTATCTTTTTGCATATATTTTGCAAGAGATTTTTTTACAAGTTCTTCTGCTTCATTTACAAGGTACTCAAAATTATATGTTTCATTTAAATCCATTTTTCTCTCCACTTTTATTATACTCAGACTATTTTAATCAAAAATTAGATAATAGTCATTATTATTATAATCGCTTTTTTAGTTTTCACCATCATTTTTTGATTCAAACCTTGTATATTTTGGAATAAAAACCATTTGTATTTCACCAATAGGACCATTTCTCTGCTTTGCAATAATTACCTCTGTATCAATAGCCCCAGTATTATCAGGTTTTGCATCATCATCTTTGTTTCTCTCCCTGTGAAGAAAAACTACAAGGTCTGCATCCTGTTCTATAGAGCCTGATTCGCGCAAGTCCGCAAGCGTTGGTTTTTTCCCTTCTGTTTCACGTTTTACCTGAGAAAGGACTACTACCGGAATATCAAGCTCTCTTGCAAGCGCCTTTAATGATCTTGAAATTTCCGCAATTTGTTCATGTCTTGGGATTGTTCTGTTTTCAGCCTGGATGAGTGTAAGATAATCAACAAAAATAACTTTTACCCCATGCTGCCTTATCATTTTTCTGGCAAGAGCCCTAAGGTCAAGTATTTTTAAATCAGAAACAGATGTCAGGTAAAGAGGAGCTTCATAGATATCACCAACTGCATCATGTATCTTGCTTATTTGAAGTTCCGAAAGCATCCCTGCTCTTATTAAATTACTTGCGATTCTTGCTTCGGAAGATATAAGCCTCTCCATTATTGCCTGTTCAGACATTTCCAGCGAAAAAAAGCCAACAGGAATTTTATGCCTTATAGCTATGTTGGAGGCCATTGAAAGCGCAAGAGCTGTTTTTCCTATAGAAGGTCTTGCTCCAATAACTATGAATTCCGACCGCTGAAATCCATTTGTAATTTTATCCAGATCACTAAATCCCGAAGGTATCCCTGTGCATGAGTCTCCGGAAGTTATTAGCCTCTGGATCGCTTCCATTGCGCCTGGAAGAAGTTCTTTTAACGATTTATAACTGCTGGTAGACCTTTTTTCTATGATCTCAAAAATAAGTTTTTCTGCTTCTTCAAGAACATATGCAGTTTCTGTTGTATCATCAAAAGCGCCGGAAATAATTTCTCCGGATATTTTAATAAGTCCGCGCCTAACGCTATTTTCCTGTACGATTTTTGAATAGTATTCGACATTTGCACTGCTTGGAACTTCGGAAGTGAGGGAAGAGATATAGGAAGCCCCCCCACATTCATCAAGTTTGCCGTTATTGCGTAGTTGCTGCACCACAGTAAGGATATCAATATTCTCACTTTTTTCGGAGAGGTCGAGTATTGCGCTAAAAATTGTTTTGTGACTGTTTTTATAAAAATCATCCGGCCGCAGATACATTACAACAGCATCTATTGCATCCGGATTTATCAATATTGCCCCAAGTGTCGCTTTTTCCGCTTCAAGATTATGAGGAGGTATTTTATCTTTTAAAGGCGCCTGGGACATTTATCAAATTACTTTTTTTCAACTTCTGCAGACTCAGAAGCAGCAACAGTTATTTTCAACATTGCACTCTGATTCCCATATAGTTTTACTTTAATGTTATAGTTGCCAACCATTTTGATATTATTTTCAGGTACTTCTATTTTTTTCTTTTCAACACTAATACCTTCTTTTGCCAAAGCATCTGCAATTACAGAATTATTTACAGATCCAAAAAGCTTGCCTGATTCTCCTGCAGGCATTGCTATAGAAAGCCCTTCAAGAGACTCAATCTTTTCTTTAAGTCCAAGAGCCTGTTGTTTCTTTTCTTCTTTTTTCTTTGTTATGAGGTCTTTTTTCTGTGCAAAAATATTAATATATTTTTTTGTATAAGGAACTGCCATACCTTGAGGAATAAGATAGTTTCTGCCATATCCATTGGCAACTGATTTTACATCCCCTTCTTCTCCAAGATTTGCAACATCCTGATTAAGAATTATTTTCATTGTCATATTTTTTCTCCCTAATATTCTTATAATTTATCCATATTTCCGATACACCAAGTCCTGGCACTGCAACAAGCACTATAAAGTTTAAACCTGGCTGTAATAAAAACAGCAAGAGTGAAACATAAATAAGCACTCTAAAAAATCTTGGAACATTCAATGCTAAAAACAAACTTTGAATTATCCCAATACCCCGCAGCCCATAAAGTGTAATTATTATAAGCAGCATATTCCATCCAATATAGCCTAAAAAACCAAGACCTACTCTATGGTCAAGAACTACGGTTGTTAGTGCTATTATCAAAGGCCAAACTATAAATTGCGGAATAGAAAGCGTTTTAAGACTAACGTTGTTACTCAACTTGCCATCTATAATTTTCATGCTGCCTAGCCACCAGCTTGCTGAAAGCAAAATAAAATACAAAAAAAGATAACTACGCATTATAGCTACTTTTATAGTATTATATACAGTTTCAGCATCAACAGTTTTTAATATTGCAACAATATCCAAAGTTTCGTTGCCCGATCTTTCGCCAAAAGTGCGAATCGTCCCTTCAAGAAAAACAGCAATCTGACTTTTATAAAAATCCTGAAAAACTGTTGAATTATAGGTCAAAAGAACAGGAATCCCAATAAAAAAAGCTCCTATTGTTACAATAACCAGCTTTTTAAGCATTCTTGGATTTCCCTGCCAATTATAATTAATATACAAAAACCCCAAAAGCATTATTATTACTACTAAAACTTCTGAAAAAATTATTCCGCTTCTTAACGCAAATATTTCAACCCTGTTTGTTCTGAAAAAACAAGCAATCAAAGTTATTGCGCTAACAATAACTGCTGCCTGCATCATTTGCAGAAAGCCTTTTCTATTTCTAAGAAGTTGAAGAGGAATAAGAAAAAAGATGAAAAAGTAAACGGACTGATAAAGAAATACAGAGATTAATGAAAAAATTATTACTTCTTTCTCTATTTTTTTAAAAGTATCCGGAAATTTTTCTACTTCCATTTCTTAATTCCCTGTGAATAATGCTTAGTTTTTTACAAAAGGCAAATACGCAAGGACTCTTGCTCTTTTTATTGCTGTTGTAAGAGCTCTTTGATGCTTTGCGCATGTTCCTGTAATTCTTCTTGGCAGTATTTTTCCTCTTTCAGTAACAAACCGCCTTAGCATCTCATAATTTTTATAATCAGCAACATTTTTTTGGTCGCAAAACTTGCATATTTTTCTTTTAAATACAGGTTTTGTTTTGCCTTTTGAGCCACCCATTTTCTGCTCATGCTCATCATCATAAGCCATATCAATATCTTTTTTATCAAAATTGTCATTATCAATTTTTTCTTTAAAGTCGTCTGACATATTCTTTACTCCTTAATTTAGAATGGAATCCCGTCATCATCAAATTGACCGGGTTCTTCAAAAGATTCTTTTTCATATTTTTCAAACGGAACAGATTTTCCCTGAGGCTGCATTTGACTTCTTTCTTGTCTGGAAAAATTATTGCCGCTGCCATTTGATTGCGCGGAAGATTGTGCGTTGCCACCTCCTGCGCCACTGCCTCCAAGAAGCTGGATATTAGCTGCATGGATCTCAACTCTGCTTCTGTTCTGTCCGTCTTGTTCCCATCTGCTCTGTCTAAGCTCGCCATCTATAGCGACCTGTTTGCCTTTTGCAAGATATTTGCTTAAAGCTTCTGCTACTTTTCCCCACAACACGATGTCAAAATAGTTTACCTCTTCATCCCATTGATCACCGCTTTTTTTACCTCTATTTACTGCTACGGAAAATTTGGCAACAGGTGTGCCTGATGATGTAAATCTAAGCTCAGCATCTCTTGTCAGTCTGCCAACAAGAAAAACTCTATTAATATCTGTCATATTGAATCCCTGTAATAATGTTATTCAATATTTACAAATAGAAATTTCAGAATATCTGAGTTCATTCTTATTTCTTTTTCTGTTTCATTAAGTTTTGATGGTTCAAATTCAAGTTCATAGAAAAAGTAGCGTCCTTTAGACTGCTTCTTTACTTCGTATGCCAGAAGCTGTTCCCCATGGTCTTCTTCTTTAAGAATTTTTGCAGATTTACTTTCAAGAATGTTTTTTACGAATTCTTTGGCCTTGCTCATTTTATCTTCTTCTATCCTGAAGATAAATGTAGCTTCATATTTTCTCATGATTCCTCCTTTTGGTCATTAGATCCTTGCTCACAGCAGGATAAAGAGGCCTGTGAGAATCTATCATATTTATACTGATGGTGTCAATAAGCAGCTCTATATTTGGTGTTTTTCAAAACAAGGCATCAAATACAAGGAGAAATTCAAAAATTTTAACCAAAAACCACATATTTCTGGGAATGCTTTGCCTAAAATACCACTTTTCTAGCGCCTTCTTCTGTTACGCAGCAGCAGAAGTCTTAGAAAGCTCGCGCAATTGGTAAGTAAACTTGCAAAGTAGGTCATGGCCGCTGCATTAAGCGCCTTTTTCGCACCACTCAACTCTTCTTTAGTAAGCATATTGTTGTTACGCAGTATGATCAATGCCCGTGACGAGGCGTTTAATTCTGCTGGCAAGGTGAGTAGGGAAAATAGAACTGCACCGGAAAACAGCAAAATTCCAATATCCAGCAGTGGGCCAAAACCAAAGATAATCCCGCCCATCGCAAGATAGGGGCCATACTTTGAACCAAAGTTGGAAAGTGGCCGAATAAAATTGCGTAATCCCATCAGCTTGTACTTGCTGGCGTACTGTATGGCATGCCCTGCTTCGTGGGCTGCTACTGCTACTGCGCTGATTGAGGTCTTATTAAAAACCGGTTCTGAAAGTGATATCCATTTTAATTCTTTTCCATCCTGTGATCTGCCTCGGCCGTAATGATCGCTCCATGTTCCTGCTACTGGTTTTATTGGCACATCATCGATGTTATTCAGTTTTAACATTTGTGCTGCCACATCCCGGCCAGTGAGCCCTTTTTTGTTAGCAACCCCTGAATACTTTTTTAATGTTGAGCTCATTCGCATCTGTATAAGTCCGGAAAACGCAATAGCTGGCACAACTAAGAGCAGGTAATAGTTGTCAACAAAAGGTACTAGCATAACACACTCCACAATTATATATAATTCGCAAATTATAAGCTATTTTTATGGATACAGCAAGGGTGATTAACCGTACAGGCAAAGCTGTACGGTTAGTTAAAAATTACGTGATTGGCACGGAATTAGCTGCTGTCTCTTTTTTCTTTTTCCCCCGGTAAACACCAAAGCCAATAAGTGCTCCGACCAATGCAAGTACAAAAAGCAATGCAATTAAACTATTAAGGATATTTGCAACCACTATGACAACTAATGACAAGACAAGCGAAAAAATTATTGCAATAAGAAAGGTAATCTTTCCTGTAATCATCTTGATGAGAGGAATAATTCTTGCAATAGCCTGAATTGGTCCGAATAGCATTGTAAAACCTACAAGCATAATAGCATAACCAACAATCCTCAAAATTAATGTCAAAGTTCTATTTTCGGAATCAAGGATTGAAATTACCTGATTGATTGTAGGGGCATTAAAAAATCTGTAAATAGTTGATGAAGTTTTTATAAGCCCGGTGCTTCTGAAATCAAGCTGTTCTATTTGTTGCCCATTTAGTCTTCCAAGCGCAATACCATCGGTGTTGTTTTCTATATACCAATAGCTAATACGATAATCTCCCACAGCAGGCGCGGTTATTGCCCTGTCGTATTCGTAAATATAACCTTCATTAAAAACCAAACCAGCAGCAATAGTTGTAGCAGTTGGTATGAATTGGGTATATGCACCCCTTAATGTAATGTTGCTGCCCAAATTAAATCCAGCGATGGTAAGGTCATTGGCAACCCGGGAAAATCTTGTGAAGCCAGGTTTCTCTGCAGGGTTTTCCGGCGCATTCTGCCCTCTAAACTGCGATGAGTTTGGTGTAGAGGTTGACCACTTTAAATTATACTCATAGGTGATAATTGTTTCTGTTCCGCCACCTAGCCTGTCACGTTCGGTCCTGTGTTCTTCTTCAACCCAGACCCACCTTTCGATAACACGTTCAAGGGCAATAAATTCTTTATTTAAATCTGCGCTAAGGAACTGGTCAAGACCAACCTGCGTTCCTGTCAATGCACCCCTGACCCAAACTGCCTGGTTTTGAAGAGCTGATGAGTTTGCTGGTGTTAATTCGGTCGCCATCCTTGCTGCATCAGCAGGATTAGGGCGTACTTCGTTCCAAAACAAAAGAAAACACGATCCAAAAATAAAAAGAATTCCGATAAACACGCCAATAATAGAATTAAGAAAATTTCTGAAAAACCCTTGCCTCTGGACCACTTGTCCGCTGTTGCCCATACCAGAGCCACCAATATTTCTGGCAGACCTACCTAGATTCGACCTCATAAAACTACCCCCAATTCTGAATTTATTGCTTTTTTACACTATAATACGAAGATTGCTCCATTTTTTGACTTAGTATTGGAAGGACAAAAAATACTTACCAATACTCCATTATCCTTTTTGTCTTCTCTACAATTTCTATCATCTCCTTAATAGGGTCTTCTTGATTAACAACCGGAATCCATATTTTTCCCTCATACTCTTCTGGTGTCCTCGAAAAAAGATAACAGTTATTATATTTCTTTAGTATTTCTGGTTCTCGGTTGTTAATCCATTTTCTATCTCGTATTGGTTGTGTCCCGGAACTCTCCCAAACAACTTGCCAAATTCTGGGACCACCATTTACCTGGTGCTTTCTGAAATGAGGGAGAAACCACACGCCATTTTTTCTCTCTGTTTCAATATAATCCCCGCAAATATTTCTCATTTTAAAGCCAGCATCTTCAAATGCTTTTTTTACTTTAGACAATTCGATTGAAAATTCAGTATTAGAATTTTGTTTTCCCTTTGCGTTTCTTGTTTCTTTTAATTCATTACTTTTTCGCATAATTTTCTCTAATTGTTTATTTTTTACATCCTCTTTGTCTCTTTTATAAAATGATCAAAAAATATTTATACTGCAACCTTCTCTATTCTTATCTATCAATATTTAATATTATATCATAAAGAGGTAAATAGGCGAACAGATGAAAAAGATTTTTGTGATTTTACTCTGTTTTTTCCCGGCTTTTATATTTGCGGAAAATTTCCGTATGGTACCACCGGAAGATTTTAGTAATACAGATTTTCGTAATAATATTTGGTATTTTGGATCAAATAATATGGGCGATATTGATAATTTTTTATTGGCATTTAATGCCCGTTTTATTGAAAGAACTATTGCAAAAGATGATTTCTCAAATTTACGGCAACCCTATTTTTCTATTTGTGAAAGATTACTTAATCGGGGAAGAGGTGTGCAAATACCTAACCTGATTTTTAGTATTATGATCATTTGTGATGACAAATATGGTATAATGCTTTTTTGGTGGAGGGATAGTTCTAATTTTATGGGTGGGTCCTGCAGATAGATTAATGTTCCGTCATTTTTTTGAATTAAAACCTAATTGGTAAAGAGGTTATACATATGAGTATTCATTCCGGTTTGCTTCCTTAATAAAATATCTGCCGGTCATATTGTTTTTTCTTACCCTGCAATGCCTCTAACCAGCGTTATCACAAAGTAATAAAGAATCACGCCGGACACAGCGAACTTGGCGCCTGTTCCAAGCAAAAGCCCTACAAACGAGCCTGTTGCAGAGCGTAAAGCTTTGATTTTATCGTTATGCGCTGTCATTTCTCCAATAAAAGCTCCAAGAAAAGGGGCCAATGATGATTCCAATTGGAGCGAAAAAAAGTCCAACAATAAGTCCGATTATCGAACCCCAAACACCCCGTTTGCTTCCGCCAAATTTTCTGGTAGTCCATACTGGCAGCAAATAATCTACAACAGTTACAACAACAGTAAAAACCCCGAGCCAGATCAACAGACTTGTACTAATGCCTCCCCAGCGCGTAAAATGGAGCAGAAAAATTTCACCACAACTCAATGACGGTCCAGGAATCCCTGGAGCAATGCACCCAATTATCCCTGTGAGTACCAATAATCCTGCAATTGTAACTAACAAAAAATCCATTTTTTCCCTCTTGTAGATAAATCACTTATACATATTGCTATAATATTTATTCTATATCTTGGCAAGAGGATAAAAAAGGAAATTTTTCGTACGTTTTTATGATAGCAAGACATCTTAGGTGACAACCACGGAATAGGGGAATGAATATATAAATTCCTTATTTGTAAATATAAAACAGCTGTTATGCTAGTGTTGCACAACAGCTGATAAATGTGTTTTTAGAACACAATTCTAAGGAACCAAGTCAGCAGTGGTAAAGGTTATGACCATACCTTCTGCTACTGTAACATTATTTTTGATAAATGTAAAACCTCCGCCAATCAATCGAATATCATATACATTTTGAACATTCAAATGTTGAGAAAGAGAGAATGTTCGTGACTGCCCATTTGCTAAATTGAAACCAAGAGCTAAATTGCTTCCCCAACTATCTGAGCTAGATGGTCTTATCCAAATACCCTGCCCACCGACACCTCCTACGACAGTATAACCTGTGTTGTTTTGAATAACAACAACAGGTAATTCAATAGTAGGATTATCCATATCTGCGCTGGTAAACATTAATGTCATACCCTGTGATATTGTAATATTATTTCTAGTATATGTATTAGTTGGGTTTGTTGACCTCATTTGAATATCAAACACTGTAAAATTGGATGGCGGAATCTGTATAGTTGCAGATAGATTGTTATTATTTGATATTGATCCAAAAGTATTTCCCCAGTCAGATATAACTGATGGTTTGATATGGACTGAATTAAAATTTTTCCCTGCTCTATTTTGGATGGTAATAGTTGGTTGAGCGCTCCCATCATTTAAATCACTTGTGGTAAAGTTGATTGTCATGCCATTTGAAATTGTGACCCCATATTTTCTAAAACTAAATCCACCGCCATTTAATACTATATCATATACACTGTGAGTGGACAGAGGTTGAGAAAGAGTAAATGTTCGTGACTGCCCATTTGCTAAATTGAAACCAAGAGCTAAATTGCTTCCCCAGCTTTGGGCAGTAGTTGATGGTTTTATCCAAATACCCTGCCCACCGACACCTCCTACGACAGTATAACCTGTATTATTTTGAATAGTAATAGTTGGATTTGTAGGTATACCACCGCCGCCACCACCACCACCGCCGCCAGTAACAGGGTCTTCATCGTCGCTAACATCGCAGCCTATCATTGCGAATCCAATTACTACCATAAGGGCAGCAATCCCAATAAATTTAAAAATATTTTTCATGAAAATTCCTCCAAAAATTTTATCACTAGCAATTGCGAGTAATGTTTTTTGTTTTGCAAGGAGGAGTATTGGCAAGTATCGCTTTTTCCCCCTTATTTTTAGCAAAATCGAGAGTATTAACAACACTTATGAGTAATTCGTGGTCTCTATTGTCTAATAAAGAGAGTCCTTCCAATAGCTTTACAAGATTGTCAAATTTTAAAGCACCATTACGCATAGCAAAATAATATTACGTAATGCGTAGCGATGTCAATTGCTAAAAGTTTAAAATTTGGCTTGTTATAAGTATTTAATATTCATAAACTATATTCAGATGACTATAAATGAACGGATAAAAGAAGCAAGAAAAGCTCTCAATATGTCCCAAAAAGACTTTGCTATTGCCATTTGTCTCTCAAATACCTATCTGGCAGATATTGAAAATGAATCTCGTAAAGCAAATGATAGAATAGTCAAACTTTGCTCTATGGTTTTTGGCATTAGTGAGGTCTGGTTAAAAGAGGGTAAAGGCGATATGTTTTATAAATCGCCAGATGAAAAAATTACCAGAGTAGTCAGCATTTTTAATAAGCTTCCGCTTGATTATCAAGATTATGCTTTGCAGCAGTTGGAAGGATTACTAAAGCTAAGAGGCAAAAAATAAGCGCTTCCTCCGTGATGCGATGAATTCCGCGACAATGCGCGGAATGACGGGGGGCTAGAAACAGGAACATTAGTAGCCCATAAATTCTCTTGTCTCATTAATAATTTTTAAAATACGTTCTTTATAATTATTTTCATCTACTTCATCATCTATAAATAATCTGATTTCCTGTCTTGGCTTCAATTGTGAGTTGGGAAAAATCTCAAGAATTTTTTTATATGCTTCATTAAACCAATCTATATTATGAGATCTGGATTCCCAGTGGAATTTAAAACCATCTCTATGACTAAGAGAAATATAGAAAAAAGTTTTTTCATTATTGGCAACCGAGACAAGTTCATTATTAACGTTATCATCAGAATAAGGCTTTATTTTTTCTCTATACCCATTTTCTTCCAGGTATTTTTTTAAATCCAACATTTTCTCTCGTATGGTATAATTATTAGCGATGCTCGATATAGTATTGTTTTTACCGGTTTCTGGTTTCGGCTTTTTTTGTGTGATAAGTTTTGGTGGTTTTTGTTTTTCTATTGAAAATTCCGATTTAATGCTTTTGCTTAAATAATCTTTTTTTTCCGAATCAGATATAATTCCAGCCTCAAACAAGCCGTTAATAACGTCATTGTAGTGTGAATGCATAAATTTTTCATTGGACACTTGAGCTTGAGGGTGAAGAAGATATTTCAAAATAATGCGATGAGGTAACAATTGTTGAATTTCTTTTTGATATTCGTTTATTATTCTTTCAGCTTCACGACCAAAATAAAATATAATCCTTGGTTTAACAATTTTAATTTCTTCAAAAAAATAAAACCTAAGGCAGTTTTCTATACATTTTTGATTATACCAGGAATATTTTGATTTTTTGCTTTTTCCTATTGTGTTTTTGTAGTCTCCACCCAGCTTGTTATTCATTCCGCATTTAACAATATCTGTAATATATAAACTTTTTAATTTGAATGTAAACATTGCACTGGTGACATATTCATCATAGCAACGTCCCTGGAAATGAACAGGATATTCACATTTATTTTTGCGATTATGGATCCAAAACCACTTGTATGAAGGATATTTTGAAAATCCCTTTGAACTAATTTTTTCATAAATATTGTTGACGCAAGGACCAGGGTTTTCAAACACAAACATAACTCCTTCTTCTTTCCATGAAGAAGTATCCAGTTCTTGCTGGTCTGATGCTTGCAGTATATCGTTACTTGTGGAGCCATGACCCATAGCCATTAACTTAAAATTCCTGTCTGAGGGACATATATTTACACTGTTTTCCTCACATATGGTGCACATACCTTTGATGGGATGCCGAAATCCGTTTTTAATATAATGTTCATATGAGTATTCATTGATATCCGTGTTAAGTTTAATAAGATTGTTAAAATTTAGTTCTTTTAATTTATTAATAACTTGTGAATCCATTTCTATCGCTCCTTTTTAATATCTTAATATATGATCAACATTGCTTTTTATGCACAAGAGAGTTTAGGATCAATTATTATAATCTCCATTGTATCTAAATTTATACAGTTTATTTGTCCACCATATGCTATTGCGCCATCAATGCCGATCTTGTCTTCGTATTTTTCGCAAAACCAAATATTATCCGATTGTTTTTGATTAAAAACTCTCCTGATACTTCTGGTGGGAGTGTGCCCGAATATTGTGATATAATCATCTACACCTTTATATTTAAAGAACTCTTCTCTGCTCCATATGAATTCTTGATGAGTCATTTCGCTTAACGATTCGATGGTCATTGGTTTATTTTTTATTTTTCTGGTATTGTATCCTGCATGAGATAAAATATATGTTTCCAAAATAAGGCAACTATCCCAGGTTTTCATATTATCTGCAATACTCCTGCACAAGACTGGATCGTTTTTGTGAAGTTTGTTAATAGCTAGCCTTGTGATCTTCCCATTGTTTTTATCCCATGAATATGTGTCTTTATCGTCAAAATCTTTGTCAATATAATCAAGCAGGAATTCTTCATGATTCCCCAAAAGAGATATAATGTTATCATGTTCATAAATATATTTGAGTAATTCAATTGGCTTAGGTCCGCGATCTATATTATCACCTAATATGTACATTGTGTCGTTACTTGTAAAATTAATTTTCTTTAGTAGTTTCATAAATTCATCAAAGTAACCGTGTAAATCACTACAGCAATATTTCATTTTTTACTCCCTCTTTGTCTCTCCTTATTAAATAAGCAAAAAAATATTTATACTGCAAGTTTCTCTATCAATTACCAAATCCTATGGTTCTGGATTTATCTTTCAATTGTTCCTTTTCACAAAGTTCGATAATTTTTAGGATATCATATTTATTTCCATAAAGTACATTATTTACTTCACGTTTCCGGTATATATTTTCAATTTGAGCTCCCGTATAATCGAACTTTTTTGCCAATAATAATGCGTCCTCTTCCTGTAACTTTAACATATATTGCCAAAGTTTTTGTTTTATTTTTGTATCGGGTTTTTCGAATTCTATTTTATATAAAAATCGTCTTTCAAAAGCAGCATCAAAATTTTGAGTTAAGTTTGTAGTCGCGATTAAAATGCCTTCAAAGTTTTCAAGTTCTTCCAAAATAATATTTTGAGTCGCATTTATAGAAGTTATTATGGCGCCATTGCGACCTTCAACATTTAATCGTTTACCAATAATTGCGTCAGCCTCATTTAATAATAATATAGGTTCTATTTTGCTATTCTGTAATACATATCTATAATTGGTAAAAATTGCCTTTACATTTTTTTCATCCTCGCCCCACCATTTGGAGCGTAAACTTGACATATCTATCTTGATAATATCGCGACCGGTTTTTTTGGCGATTTGATATGCTGTCTCGGTTTTACCTGTACCTGCTGCGCCGCAAAACAAGCAGGCAAAACCGGTTCGCATACCGGATTTTTTAAGGCGATTTTTTACTTTGTTAAATTGGCCCTTTTTTAAAATATTTGATAAATCGTCAATATGCTTTTGATTATCATCAACATAAAACATTTGCTTTTTTATGATTTTCCGGTATTCAATAACTTCCTCAAATTTTCTTTCAATAATTATTCCATGTAAATATTTGCGTTTAAAATCAGAATGTAATTCTATTTTATTTTTATCAGCTTTGCCGGATTCATCCATTGCTCTGTCAAATATTTTTTGACTAAATAATATATTTTTATCATCATTGTATATATAATCCAGAATCCTTTCGCGGGAATCATCTACTCTGCAAAACATGGTATTTAAACTATTGTTTAAGTTTATTGTTCCATCGCATTGTGTAATAAGATGTCCAATAATGTAAAATAAATAAGTATGTGTTTCCATATAATCATTGCTTTCGTATACTTCCAGTAATTTATTGCAATATTTAATATGACAATTTTCCTGTAATATTTTTAATATATTTTTTTCTGCAATTATCGAGGAAGGATATGCTCCATTAAAAAGATTGGCAATGCAATCTATATTTCGGATTATATTTCTTAAAGTAATTTCTTTTGATAACTTAAATTCGCCGGTGTTCAAAAAAATATCCAACTCATTTGATGCAATAAAGCAAACATCACGTTCTATTGGCATTAAGGAAAATATATTTTTATGATACATACTGAACAGAGCTTCTAAAATAGAAAATGATATTTTTTTGTCACCCTGAACAAAATCAGTAATAGCGCCGGAACAAAAATATCGGAAAATCTTTGTTAGATAGATAGTTAAAATAAGGTATTCAAGGTCTGTTAAATCAAGCTTTTCTCTCATATTCAAATTGTTTTTAGAGGTTATTATGATGGTTTCCTGTGAAAAACCATATTTGGTTATTGCTTTTACTGTATTTAATAAGTGAGGCATTTCGCTTGTTTCAGATCCATTTAATAAATCATTCTTTTTAATTTTTTTAACTTTATTCTTTTTTTTATCCTCATCAAAATCATAAAATTCAGATTCGCTTTTTGGCATAATATTATAGCCCCCTGTATTTGTTTCTATCAAACTTTAAAATATTATTTTTGTAAGATTTCAAATCTTCTTTGGCTTTTTCTTTGTATCTTGCGGGATTTTTTTAATCTGTTCTTCGCATCTTGCAAGATTCATATTGATATATTTTTCGTACGTTAGAATACTTCCACTAAAATATTCAATATCTTTTTCTGTCCATTCTGTTTGCCTGATTTCCAGTGCTTCTTTCCAGTCATCGAGCGCTTTTTGATATTCGCCTTGAGCTTCGTATATTTCTGCGCGAGCTTCAAACAATCTATTTTCAGCCGGTGCCCATTTTAGAGCTTCTTCGAGGTCAGATATTGCTTCATCATATAACCCTTTACTTATATATGCTTCTGCTCTTGCACTGTATAACTCATTGTTTTCCGGATTTGTTTTCATTGCGCCGGTAAAATCAGCAATAGCCTCATCATATTGCCCTTTCTTTTGATAAATCTCTCCTCTATAGCAGTAAGCATCAAAAATAATTTTGCGAGGGTTATAAACTTTAAAAGGGCTCATATTGGTTTTGGTTTTTTTTGCAGTTTGTTTTGATTTTTTGGTTTTGGATTTTTTTTGATCCAGCATGATGAGTTCGCTAAATTCCTTTATCGCATTGTCGTAATCTTGTGAAAAGTAAGCGTCTGTGCCTCTTTGAAAAAATAATTGCTCTGCAAGCGCAAAACGGTCTTCCGAAAAATATTTTCCACAGTTTATACAAAAGTCTGCCCAGCTGATATCTGCTCCGCCGCAGTTGGCGCATTTTTCTATATTCTCCCTAGACTGATCGTTTTCTTTTTGCTCTTTTTCCAGGGCTTCTATTAGATTTTGTTCCAGGATTTTCTTAAAAAATAAATATTTTTCATCTGAAATATCCGGTGTATAGTTAAGGTTATTTTCAATCACTTTCCAGGAATAATGTGTAAGAACTTTTTTGATGGGATTAAGTGTTTCCGGATGAAATTTAATTATTCCTGCCAAATCCTTTTCAGTGAAGAGTACTACTGTATACATATATGCATAATATTCTGTCGTTACCATTTCTTCTCCTTTAATTCGTTATCTAAACAACATTACCTATTAATGCATTATGAAAATCTTGTTTTGCGTAATACATATCTTCATCCAGTTTGCGAACAGGAGAAGCTATAATCGAATCTTTGTTTTTATAATCCCAATAAAGGCGAATTGCGTTTGATATAACATCGTCTTTGTTTAATTTATATCTTGCTGCAAGAGACCGCAACAAATCATTGTGATCTCTGGACAATCCCCTGGAAATATCTATAAAATTTTTGTAAATTACAATTCTGCCGCTAGTTGGGGTTAATTTCCCATCTTGTAGAAGTTTTCCGAAAATAATATTCATTATGTTATCTCCTTTTTTTATATTATGCTTCATTGCAAAAACCAATTCGTCTTGCCCCTTTATCAATTACTTCATCTTCGCAGAGTACAGCTAAGTCGTTAAAAGTAAAGGTGTTACCGTAAAGCATAGAATTGATAACTTGCTTACGGGCAATGTTTTCTATCTGACCACCGGAAAAATCATAACCACGGGAAAGAGCTTCGGCATCTTCAGTTGTCAGATCTGTAATGCGGTTTTGCCAGATCGCTGTCCGGGCATTGATGTCAGGTTTTTCAAACTCGATTTTATACAAAAAACGGCGTTCAAAAGCTTTATCCAGATTTGTCGCCATGTTGGTAGTGGCAATGAGGATTCCACCATCAAGATTTTCCATCTCCTGTAAAATGATGTTTTGTATATTATTCTCGGTTTGTGCCGTACCCTTGTATGTATCGCCTATTTCCCGGCGTTTACCCAACACTGCATCAGCTTCGTTAAAAAAGAGAATTGGAGTAAGATCGTTGTTTTTGATTAAGGATTTATAACGATCAAATATTGCTTTTATCCGTTTTTCGCTTTCGCCAAACCACTGGCTTTTGGTTTCACTGATATCAACAAGGCAGAGGTTGCGTCCTGTATTACGGGCGATTTGATATGCAGTCTCGGTTTTGCCGGTACCTGGTGGACCCTGGAAAAGGATGGCAAAAGTAGTAGTCATTTTTTTATCAGCAAGGCGTGCTTTTATATTGGAAAAGTTATCTTTGCAAAGTAGGCTTGTAAGTTCTGTTATACGACTACTTACACTCGCCGGGTAAAACATGGTGCGTTCCTGTATAGAATCTGCTTTGATGATGTTGTTTCCATTTTTTTGTTTTTTTTCTTTAAAGTTAATATCTGCAAAGAAAGTATCTTTTGCCTTTTCAGAAAGTGTCCAGGTTTCAGTGTCCGCAAGGCCGCAATCTATATTGTAAATGATGATCCCCTCCTTGGCGAGTTTATGGTTATTGGTTTTTAAACTTTGTTCAAAATTACGAAGTTCTTTAGGGCTTAATAATGACCTCATTTCGCGTATGCTGATGCTTTCTGTAGGTGCGTCAATCCATTTGCAGCAAAAAGCTAATAATTCCACACTTTGTCTTATACCGAGTTTATGTGCTTTTAAGCCTTGCATAAAAGTGCTTTTTCTGTTGGTAAGGAAAAGGGACTTTATTTCTGCCAAAAAACCAGAATCATTAATTTCGTATTCCCGTCTGGATTCCAGTAACTGGCGAGCTGTATCCAAAAACGCAGCAGGGCTCAAACCCCTATACTCGATATTCCGGTAGAGTCGTCCTGTTCTTAATGTCTTAATCACCATTGTAGGGACAAAATAGCCTGGAAGCTTTGCAGAACCTCCATAAAATTGATAACGTTCATTATTTGCTTTGATGAGGTTTTGCTTCTCCAAAAGGTCAAAGTCATCCATATATTTTAGCATTTCTATTTTGCCACAATCCATAATTTTTGCGATTGCGCTGACAGATACAGCTGCCTCATCAGAGTGCTCAAGGATAAGGGAAAAGAGGGCTGCCTGTGTTTCGGTTATTTTAAATAGCTTTGTAACTTTTGTTAAAAAAGGTGAGGCATTTTCAAAAAATTCTTGGGTTAATTTAAATTTTTTTGAAAGAGTGATTATTTCAGCAATGTCATCAAGAAGCCCTTTTTTTTCTACTGTTTCCATAATATTGTCTCCTAATTTTAGAGAATCTTTCAAGCACATGCTTGATTGGATACAGTTATTTTCTGTGTTCCACTTGATTTAAGGGCATATGGAATTTAATATGACATTGTTAAATATGAATTTTAAAGCCTCCTTAGTATTTAATTATCTATAACATCTATATATTATCTATAACATCTATATCACAAAAATCGGAAAAAAAATAGCGTGTAAAACACACAATACCAAATTGTGCGTATACGCACGATATTGTGCTGAATTATTTATATATTCTGCAACTCTTCGCGGTTTGAACAATTGGTTTTATAATATATATAGCTTAAATAGTTTTCCACAGTTCGTATACCTATGCCCATTTCCTTTGCAATTTGCTTATTTGTTTTATTTTGTTTTAGCAATAAAATAACATCAGTTTCCCGTTTTGAAAGTTTTGCGTAAATATGGGATTTTTTATTTAATACAGGATGAAGCTCGTTTGAAAGATACAATTTTCCATCAATAATTGTGTCTATTGCTTCAATTAATTCAGCCGAGGTGCTTTTTTTTGGTAAAAAGCCTGCGGCTCCCCATTCAAAAACAAAATGTATTCTAAATAGATCTTCAAGAGCTGAACAAACCAGTACAGGAGCTGTCATATAATCACCATAAAGGTTAAGAAGTCCCAGTTTAAGAAGAAACATTCTACCATGAGCCAGACATCCATTTTCTCCGCCTATCATTGGGTCAAGGATAATAATAGAAGGGAGTGTATTAGATTTTTCGATAGTTTTTATGGCTGCCTCAGTAGATTCTGCTTGCCAGTGGACTCTATAGCGGCTGGTTTTCTCCAAAATTGAAGTTATGCCGGCACGATAAATTGGTTGATCGTCAACTAATAACACTTTCATATGGTTATGCATATTATCTATAATAATAAACGATATTTTATACTTTGGACACAAAGGTTGATAGTTAAATGATTAATAATACAAAAAGAATAGCCCATTATTTTTCTTGTTTTCTTAACAACTATAAAAGTTGAAGCAATTTAACATTTTAAGAGTAAGTAGAGTTAAATGAGTAATAACACGAAAATAAAAGATCTTCCAAAAGAAAGCCGTCCCAGAGAAAAGCTCCTGGTTTTTGGAGCCCAGAACCTTTCAGATAGAGAACTTATATCTATTATACTGGGGAATGGGGTAAAAGGCAAAAATCTTTTGACACTTTCCGAAGAGGTATTAAATCAGCTTGATTTTTTAAATTATAAAATCAATGAGACTCTTCTTATGAACATAACAGGGCTTGGAAGGGCAAAAATAGCAGCAATTGCAGCGGCCATTGAATTTTCAAGAAGAATATTGTGCCCAAATTCAAAAAAAATCAAATCTTCATCTGATATATATCCTTATATCCAGCATTTTGCAGATAGAAAACAGGAAATTTTTGTGTGCGCCTCTCTTAATGGAGCAAATGAAATTATTGCAATAAGGGTGGTCTCTATTGGGCTCATAAATAAAACCCTTGTGCACCCAAGAGAAGTATTTGCAGATCCTATTTCTGACAGGGCTGCTGCTGTAATTGTTTGCCATAATCACCCAAGCGGGAATCTTGAAGCAAGCGCCGAAGATATGGAAATAACAGAAAAGCTCAGAGATGCAGGTAATATCCTTGGAATTCCTTTGCTTGACCATATTATATTTTCACAGACAGGTTATAAAAGTATTCTTTCAGGATAAATAATAGACTGATGAAGAGGTAATGGGGATCAAATCCCGCACTATTTAATTTTTTTTAAAAAATTATATTTTTTTTTAAATTTAGTTGACATATAAGCGATAATAATGGTAGTGTATGTTTCGCAACAAGAAAAAGTAGTGATAGTGTTGCAGGGATGGGAATTGCTAAGCCTTTCAAAATGCTTATTATTCCACTTAAAAACAATAAACTAATTTAGATTACTTTAAAAAAGTATCTCACTTGTTTTGCAACAAGGAAAATTGTTGTTTGCTGTCAAAATTGACATGTAAATATAAGAGCTTGGTAATTCAGGCTGATTTCGGAACGCTGCTAATAGAATAATAGCAGGAAGCAGATCTTTAACAGAGAATAAGAGAAGGACCTGAAGCGGGTCAAGGAGAGAGGAATCTCTCGATATGTTTATGAAGCAGGAATGTGGAATAAATATGACCAGTTTTTAACTTTGAGAAAAGCTAAGGACAAAACAAAACTAATTAAAGCTATCTGGCTCGCAAGAGTCGGATGGAAATAAATAATGGAGAGTTTGATCCTGGCTCAGAACGA